>Ga0209697_10001138_pt1 | contig 42322 bp, 32 predicted proteins | sample AliMusrvi5mmetaG_FD_184115 | JGI IMG/M metagenome (GOLD analysis project Ga0209697, IMG submission 184115) | Freshwater lake bacterial and archeal communities from Alinen Mustajarvi, Finland, to study Microbial Dark Matter (Phase II) - Alinen... | ecosystem: Environmental > Aquatic > Freshwater...
ATCCTCCGGGTGCTCCAACTCAACCTCTTCACCAAGAGGAATTTAATCGAACTTTTTAAACCAACCGTTGTCCAACGTGCTGTTTCTCCGCAGATTTTATTGTGGGAAAATCTATAAGACAGCAGTGAGCATTGGTGATCAGGTTGGCTAAAATCTGGCGGATCCGTGTAGGGTCACCACAAATCCAAAGGGGCTGGGCGATATTTTTGACAACGCGGAACTCCAAATGTTTCTGTGCGGCTAGCGAAGCGTATTGCCAGGCAACGAGATCAACCGTATCTGCCAGATTGAAAGGAATGGCTTCCAGGCTCAATTGCCCCGCTTCAATTTTGGAGAGATCGAGAATATCATTTACTAACTCCATGAGTGACTGAGAAGACTGATCGATAATATCTAGATATTGCTGCAGGATGTCAGGATCAGCGGTCTTACGCGCCAGAGCACTAAAGCCGACCAAGGCATTAAGAGGCGTGCGGATCTCGTGGCTGACCAGAGCCAGAAACTCGGATTTAACCTTTGCGGATGCTTCAGCAGCCTTGCGGGCAACATCCAATTCAACCTGATAGCGCTTTTGTTCCGTGATATCCATGGCGCTGCCGACAAACGAAATAATCTCTTGTTTATCATTAAAGCAGGGCATGAAATTGGATAAATGCCAACGGATGGAACCATCGGCATGGAAAACTCGATATTCGAGACCTTTTTGCACCACGCCAGTACGCAATAGCTCCTGGTGAAAGGCTTTACAGACGGCAATATCATCGGGGCAGATGAAGCTCCTGAAATCCTTGCCAATAAGTGCAGACGGGTCACGTCCGACTAACCTGATATAACTTGGGGACACATAGCTGACAACACCGTTAGGGTTGACAGTGTAAATAATACCGTGACTATTCTGCATCAGAGAACGGAATTGTTCGTTTGCATTAACCAATTCCATCTCTGTCTGCTTGCGCTCGCTGATGTCAAATATCACTAGACGATAGATGGGGAGGCCGCCTTCCGCCTGCGCAACGGTAGCCTCCATACATGCCCAGAAGGCGGTGCTGTCCTCTTTAAGCATCCGCAGTTCGCATCCCTGCGGCCCACCGATTTGCAAGAGCTGATTGCGGTGCAGGTAGAAGATATCCTGATCTTCTTTGAGAATGAACCGGTTAATTGGTTGCTTGACTAAAGCGTTCCGGGGCACACCCAGCAAGGTGGCAGCAGTGAGATTGACCTCCAGAATCAACCCTTTTTCTGAGATGGTGCAATAGCCAACCGGCGCCAGATCATACAGTTCGAAATAACGCTCCCTCGATGCGTTCAGTTCCCCCTGGACCCGATGCAGCGCTTCGTTCTGCATCTCCAGCCCGATCTGATGGACGCGTAGTTCGTGGAGCGTTTTCTGAAATTCTTCGGGCGACAGTGCCTCAATTTCTTTTTGGGGCAGCTCTTTAGCCTCGCCAACCGACCCTTCATTCCGCCTACGCAGTTCTGCGGTTTGTTCAGGTAAGTTACCCTTGCTGGTCATTATGAGTCCCCTTCATACAAGCGTTACGCATGACGCAAAAGGATATTCTCAACCGCGGCGAACGAGCATCAGCTCGATGTCTTCCTGCAGGGCCTGAAGGTCCTCCTCATGCTCGACCTCATCCTGGAGGATTTGCACGGCCATATTGTAGGTGACGGGATCCAACTCGCGAGTCTCTGCCAGCATGGCGTTATAGACACCGATGGCGCATTGTTCGCCTTTGATATTCTGCTCCAGCAACGTGAGCACATAAGGATCTTCCGGGGCATCGTAGCCGCAATTGGTGAAATCGTACCAAATTTTGGGGCTGGTTGCCGGAGTCCCACCCAGTTGAATGATCCGGGTCGTCACCATATCAGCATGCCGCAATTCATCGGCAGCATGCTGCAGCAGTTCGGCAATCACCGCCTCCTTCATCGGTCCTTTGACGACCTTCGCACCAAGCCAATATTGGTAATAGGCCAGCCACTCATCGGCAAAGGCCTTGTTGAGCAGTGACAGGACTTTTTCAGTATTGACGCCAACTATTTCTCTCCCTTTGGTTCCCATAACAGTCTCCTTGATTTAAAGTTGTGCCAACATGCACCATTAGTTCGTTATGCAATGTATTGCCATTCCACCAGGACAACGACAAGGTATTTTATAAAAAATCGTTTGTTACAATGAAGCGCAAGCTCCGTGCTGGCTGTTATTCAATAGCTCGGTAAAAAAACTTGCGAAGAAGCAAATACGTACTTAAAAATATTTATCATTAACTTTTTTCTTGGAGGAGTCCCTATGCATGACCGACGCGATTTTCTCAAAACAACTGTCGCAGCAGCCTCTGTCCTGGCAATCAGTTCTATTCCCCAGGCCTTTGCCGCCGCCCCCCCCATGTACACCAACGTTATCTACACTAAGGATAACCCCGGTATATGGAAGGGAAAAGAAGGCAGCCATGCTCCGGAAGTGACGGTAACGGGTTCAAAAGTTGCGATAGTTACCAAGCACCCGATGTCGGACAAACACTTCATCGTCAGACATACCCTTGTTCTTGAAGATGGAACCTATGTGGGCGCGACTACGTTTACCCCTGCCGACAAGCCGGAATCCAGTTATGAGTTGCCCGCTGGCTACAAAGGCAAGTTCTATGCCACCAGTTTCTGCAATCAACACGATTTCTGGCTGACCGAGACGGTGGTCTGATGCTCTCCTGACCGCGTTCACCCGTTGCAGACAAGGCTATACTGTTATGGTATAGCCTTGTTTTTTCAGGAACAAGCAATTTTTTTATACGCTTCCCTACAGAGATGGTTCTCGCCACAACCAGCAGACCGAACACCGAGGTGATCACCTCCCAAGCAAACAGTATTCTCGGCAAAACAACACCAACAGAAGACAGCCGCCGCAATATCTGAAACTGGCCCAAACCCTAGCCTATCCCTGGCATTGCCCTTGCTTTCCCGGCCCATCAAACATATTTTGCCCTGGGAGGCGCACACCGATTTTCCTCTATAAATTCACCCGCCCCCATGAAAGCCTTCAAGGAGAACAGATGACAAAACGATCCGTCAATACGGTACAAAAAATTGAGGCGGGGATGGAAGACGTTATTGCCTGCAACTCCTCTATATGTCTGGTCGACGGCGCGGCCTGCCGCCTGCTCTATCGCGGTTACGACATCGTCGACCTGGCTGAACATTCCACTTTTGAGGAAGTTGCCTACCTCCTCTGGTACGGACGGCTTCCCGGATTCATCGAATTCCAGGCCTTCCTCGACGGCTTCACCGGTTGCATGAAGTTACCGGTAGAAACTGTTATGATTCTGCGCATGTTTCCCCATGCCGCCACCCCCATGGAGGTACTGCGAACCGCGGTCTCCTCGCTGGGCCACTGGGACCCTGACAGCGGCAATACCCGGCTTGATGCCTGCCTGCGTAAGGCGCAGCGCCTCACCGAACGCATCCCCATGATCATTGCCTCGCATCAGCGACTCCGCGACGGCAAGGAACCGCTCGAGCCGTTGTCCAACAACGGTATCGCCTTTAATTTCCTCTACACCCTGCAGGGCAAGGAACCCGACCCGATCATGGTTAAGGCAATGGACACCTCGCTTATTCTTCATGCCGACCACGAACTCAATGCCTCGACCTTTGCCGCCAGGGTGACGGCTGCGACCATGACCGATATCTATTCGGCCATGACCAGTGCCATTGCCGCACTCAAAGGTCCCCTGCATGGCGGCGCCAATGCTGAAGTCATGAAGATGCTCGATGAAATTGGCACACCGGAAAAAGCTGCGGACTGGGTCCTGCCGCGCCTTACTGCCAAACAAAAGATCCCAGGATTCGGCCATCGGGTCTACCGCTGCGAAGACCCGCGAGCCACTGTCCTGCGCAAGAAGGTACAGGAAATCACTGCACTCACCGGCGAGACCCGCTACTATGAAATCGCCCAGGCAGTGGAAAAGGTAATGTTGAGCCATTCAAAAGTGTTCCCCAACGTCGATTTCTATTCAGCCCCGCTCTACCACGCCATGGGCATTCCCGTGGAACTGTTCACCCCTATTTTCGCCATCAGCAGGGCCGTTGGCTGGTCAGCCCACATCCTCGAGCAATGGAAGAATAATCGGCTGATCCGGCCCAATGCCCACTACACCGGCCCAGCGCTCACCCCGTATGTCAACATAGGTTCACGATCCTAAAAGGACGGCTCGGCGAAAAATCCGACAGACCGCTGCAAGCAACCAGAGAGCATGGGTAGAGGCGATAGCTTCTGGCCGTGATCGTGGCGTTGGCGGCAAAGATACGCTGAACTTTTCAGGCCAATGGCCGCAATTCATCGGCGGCTGGTTCAAGAAAATCGGTGAAGATGCCGGTCACGCCAAAGCGGAACAGCTGCTGTTGCCGGGACGGATCGTTGATGGTGAAGACGTTGACCTGCAGACCTGCGGCGCGCAGGGTTGTGACCAGGGATTCCTCAACCAGGCTATCCTCCGGGTGATAGGCGCAGACACCGAGTTCCCGTAGATAGGCAATAAGATTCGGATGATGGGCACCTGTCTGCAGGGCGGCGGTAGCTATCTCCGGGGCCAAGGTGTGGCAGGACCGCAGATAGCCGTGGTTGAACGAGGAGATGACCACCTCGTTGGTGGCTCCGGCATCCCGGATCTCTCGGATCACCTCTGGCACAATCAGGCCGTTCATCCGGGTGTGGCGCATATCCTTGATTTCAATATTGAGCGGCATCCTGCTTGCCTCTGCCCAGGCCAACAGCTCCCGCAGGGTCAGGATGTGCTGCGGCATAAGGGACAAGAGATGCGGACGATCGGCAAGGCCGCGTCGCAGGGTAGCAAAGGGATCGGCATGGAGAAACCAGGTGCCGATATCAAGAAGACGCAACTGCGCAAGCCGCCAATCGCAGAGATTAAGACTGGTTAGGCCGAGTTCTTTGGCCACCAAGGCGGCATTGGTCGTTCTGGTTAAGTTTTGATCGTGGAAGACCACAGCCACGCCATCGCTGCAGAGCTGCACATCCAGTTCGATCATCCGGCTCCGGCCGAGGCTCTGGTCAAAGGCGCAGAGGGTGTTCTCCGGGTAACAGGCCCGGTAGCCGCGATGCGCAATGAGCAGCGGTTGCGAAGCAAACCGGTCGAAAAACTGGCCAGGGGAGAGGCTCCCGTTTGCCGCACCTGTTGCGTGCATAACCGCCCTCAACGTCTATTTGACAATGAGCGTGTGCCCCGGATTACTGGTGTTCTCAGCTTCGATGATCAGATCGCTTAATTCGTTGCGGTCATCATCTTTGGGCGGAAAATGGGTATGTAAGAGACTGCCGATCTCTTCGATGCTGGCGCAGAGGGCGGCACCTTGCCGTTTTTCCCTGATGCCCGCCGTCAGCCGAGTGACGAATGCCTGCCAGGTCTGCTGCGGTATTTTCTCATTGATGCCCCGATCACCCAGAATCCAGACTCGGCGCTCAAGCACAGAGATATAGATCAAAACCCCGGTGGCATCTCTGGTATCCTGGAGTCCTGCGGCATAGAAATGGGTGAAGGCCGCCCGCTCCACTTCGACTGCAACTCGTTGCCTGCGGATGAAAAGCCGCAACAGCGAAGGGCTGCGACGCACCATCAGGCGAGCAAAAAGAAATAATACCGAAAGGTAGCCGAGAAAAAGCCACAGCACCTCGCCCTGCCACCAGAAAAAAGAACCCGTAACAAGGGCCGCCGCCAAGGCAGCGGGCAGGGCCAATACCGCTGCACCAGTGAGTTCGGCCTCAGGGTAGGCATGGCTTGCCGAAACCACCATGGGTACAATTTCGCCGGCAGTTTGCTGCTCCGCACGCTGCACAGCTTGGGTGATTTTTTGCTGTTCGTCCTGCGTGAAAAATCCTTCAGCTAAAGTCTGCATGGTTACCATTCTCCCGATGCGCCACCGCCGCCAAAACTGCCGCCGCCGCCACTGAAACCACCAAATCCCCCACCGCCGCCGTTACTGCCCCCTGAAAAGAAGCCGCCTGGTCCGTAGCGGTTCCTGCTACTGGATCCGGCCAGCGTGCTGGCAATCAGTGCTCCGAGGATACCGCCGGGAATCAACAGCGCAAAGGGCAGCCAACCGGAAAAACCCGAAAGAAACAGGGCTGCGATCGGGGCGAAAACCCCTCCCGCGACCGCTGCCACAGGTTTTTTCTGGTTAAACAAGTTGCCAATAACAGCAAGGCCGATAATCAAGAAAATCACAAATCCACCGGGATCGCGACGAGGTTGTTGTTTTTTCGCCACCTGCCGTCCCGTATATTCCCCTTTGACCACGGCGACCATGGCCCCGACACCGTCGATCACCCCTTGATCATACTTGCCCTGCCTAAACGCCGGCACCATCGTTTCTCTAATGATCCGCCCGGCAACAAGATCGGTTAACTTACCTTCGAGGCCATACCCCGTTTCGATCCTGATTTTACGGTCCTTAGCCGCAATGAACAACAAGGCCCCGTTATCAGTCCCTTTCTGCCCGATCTTCCAGGTTTCAACCACCTTGAGGGTATATGGCTCCAGGCTTTCCCCCTCAAGGCTGGGGATGGTCAGCACCACAATCTGAGTAGACTCTTTCTGCTCCAAGGCCTGCAGGGTCTGTTCGAGCATCTGCACCGAGCTTGCGGAAAGGATATGGGCCGTATCGTTGACCCTGCCTTTCAGTGGCGGGACCTCCAAAGCATGAGCCACCGACAGCATCCCCCCGGTTACCAGGAGAAGAACGATGAAAAACGGTTGAATCAGAAGATTGCGCAACGCTTTCATACCGACTCCGGAGTCTTAGAACTTCACCTTAGGCGTTTCCTTGGCCTCAGGCGCCGCCTTGAAATATTCCTTGCGCTCTAAGTGCAGCAAGAGCGAATTGGTCAGGCTTTCCGGAAACTTGCGAATGGAACCATTGAACACTTCGACGGCCTGATTGTAGCGTTGGCGAGCAACATTGATCCGGTTTTCCGTGCCTTCCAGCTGGTTCTGCAAGTCGCGGAAATTCTGGTTCGCCTTCAGATCAGGGTACTTCTCGACCACCACCATCAGCTTGGATAGGGCCGAGGAGAGACCACCCTGCGCATCCTGGAGTTGCTGCATCGCCTTCGGATTACTCAGGTCCTTAGTGGTGATCTGCACCGCTGTCGCCTTGGAGCGGGCCGTGATCACCCCGGTCAGGGTTTCCTGCTCATGTTTGGCATAGCCTTTCACGGTCTCCACCAGATTGGGAATAAGATCCGCCCGACGCTGCAGGTTCGATTCAATATCAGCCCAGGCCTTGAACACCCCTTCCTCTTTGGTTTGCAGCGCATTGTAGCCACATCCGGAAATGAAAAACAGGGTCATGAATACAGTCAGCACATTGGTCAATACTCTTTTCATGGTACACCTCCGATATCTTGTACATTTTATGGAATCAATCAAAGCGAACGCCCGTCTCCTGTGGGGGCCGACGTTCAATACATATCCTGTTCATCTTCGTCATCTGTTTCCCCATCCAGGCTGAGAATCCATCGGACCGCAGCCCCCAGGTCCTCGGCAATATAATCAGGCTGGACCGCCTGGCCTGGACCAATATAGGCGGCATCGCCCCGGCCATAACCGGTCAGCACCAGGATGGTGGTAGCGCCAACCGCGGCACCACAGCGAAGATCCGACCAGCGATCACCGACTACAAAAGAACGCCGCAGGTCCAAACGGAGATCAACCGCTGCCTGTTCTAGCAGCCCGGTCTTGGGCTTACGGCAGGTGCAGTCAATCCGGAACCGCTCCTCTTTGGCCTCGGGATGGTGCGGGCAGACATAGAGCCCATCAATATGAGCGCCTTCCTGGGCCAGCAGATGGCACATCTCCTGGTGCACCTCATCGAGCAAGGCTTCAGGGAAATAGCCCCGGGCCAGACCTGACTGATTGGTGACGACCACCACCGGCAGAAAGTGCTCATTGAGGATGCGGATAGCCTCCGCGACCCCTGGGAGCAGTTGAAACCGAGAGATATGGTTAATATAGCCCATCTGTTCGTTGATAGTGCCGTCCCGGTCGAGAAAGACTGCGGGTCTCAGGGGCCTGTTGACAATTGCATTTCTGGTCAGACTCTCCGGTTGTCCCATCTATTCTGACTCCAGCTTTTGCATAACAGCGGTAAAGACTTCGGCGCTGCTGATCAGTTGCATGCATTGAAAATGTTTTTCCGGACAATGGGTCTTTTTGCACGGACTGCAGGATAACGGTTTGCGGATGACCGTGGCATTGTCCGAATACGGGCCGGTCGCAATATGATCGGTAGAACCGAAAATCGCCACCATAGGGGTGTGCAGGGCCGCGCCGACATGCATCAGGCCGGAATCGTTGGTAACAAAAACCGTGCACTCCCCGATCAGCGCCATGGCCTCAATCAGGCTGGTGGCACCGGTAAGATCGATCATGCGGTCGCTCGCAGTACCGGCGTGAGCGATAATCGAAGCCGCTGTTGCTCGGTCGGCCTCGCTCCCGAAGAGGACAATATGAGCGTCGGTTCGGCGGCAGAGCATCTCTGCCAGTTCAGCAAACTTCTCCGCTGGCCAGCGCTTGGCCGGACCAAAAGCGGCCCCAGGATTGAAACCGATCAGCGGCAAAGCCCCCACCTGCTTACCGGTCCGTTCTTCGATAAGCAGTTTGGCGGCATCGATCTGCTCGCCGGGGATGAATAGCTCCAACTCGTTGGGCGAAGTTTTCAGCCCCAGACCGCGGACCATCCGCTGGTAGTAATGTACCTGATGTTTTTTGATCAGCTCCGGTGCCTTCTCGACGCCATGCGTAAGCAACAGCCCCCGGGCGTCGGTGGTATAACCGCCGCGTACCGGAATGCCGGCAGCCGTGGCGATCAGCGCTGCCTCAAAGGCGTTCTGCAGAAGAATAGCGCAGTCGTACTGCTGCAGCCGAAGCTCGCCCGCCAGTCGCAGCATCCCTTTCAAGCCCTGGTGCCGCCCTTTTTTCTCATAGATAAACAGCTGATCAATCCTGGGGCTGTAGCGAAAAATATCGCTGACCCAGGGATGCACCAGCATGGTGATCTCGCTTTCTGGAAAATTCTCGCGAATGGTCCGCACCGCCGGGGTGGTGATCACTGCATCCCCTATCCAATTGGTGGAACGGATCAAAATCTTCTTCGGATTCTGCGGAAACGGTTTCATGAGAGTGCCCTTCCGGCAGCAACGGAGGTCAACAATCCGGCAAGGCGTTGCACCGCAAAGGCGATGCCAGGATCCTGGGACAGGGCTATCTCATAGTTGGCAATGGCCTCATCCCTGTCGCCCAGAAGTTCGAGATTCAGCGCCAGGTTGGCGTAGTCGATCGCTGAGACCGGATTCAATTCAACAGCACGCCGAAAATGGTGGGCCGCCTCAGTATGGCGACCGGTCTTGTAGCAGCAGACGCCCAGGGTGTTATGGATGTCAGGCCGCTCTTCATCGCAGGCCAGCCCAAGCCCCAGAGCAGCAATAGCCTCCTCGTACCGGCCGAGATCCCTGAGGCAGCAGCCTTTGTAGGAATAGATATAGGGTAGATCTTCCGGATGCGGATCACGGATGAGGGCATCATTCAAGCAGATCAGGGCCGCTTCGGGGTCACCCTGCTCAAAAAGATAGCGGCCCCGGTAGAAATGCAGGTAGTAGGCCTCCGGCAATAGATCCTGCATAGCTGCAAGCCGGGTGCCGAGCTGTTCGCCCTCCAGCAGGCCGGCAGCCAGTTTGGCGGCAAACAGGCCGGCATTGCCGCCCATGGCCCGTTCTCGAAAATGGGCGCCGGGAATGATGGTATAGATCGCGGGTATCTGCAGCTCCGGATGAGTGGTGTTGACGACCAGCACCTCCATGTTGTTGCTCTTGAGGGCGGCAACGCAGTTTTTGACCTCCTGGAAAATATCGTCATCCTGAAGGTCGGCAAGCTCGCCCAAAGCAACCGTTTGCCCGCTGTCGATCACATGGGCGACCTCCGCCAGACTGACAGGTTTGGGTAAACCGCTGGCCACATAATTGGAACCGGAATTAAAATCGCCGGCCAACTGGGCGACTTCGGTCAAGGCCCGAATCAGCGCCTTGTTGGCATCGGGCGTGGTGCCGGCAGTATAGACGATCTCGCTCAGCTCGGGGAAGGTGGCAGGGTCCCAGGCCAGAGCGCCGATGGTGGGAATGCCGGTGTCCAGGGAAAAATCGTTGAGATGCACCTGGATACCGTTCTTGTTGAATTTAGCCAACAGCTCAAGGGCCACCGGATCACTGATCGAATCCGGGTCGATTTTCGGGGTAGCACGATGATCGCGGGTGATGAGGGCGCAGACATGGCGCTCGATCACCTCGCTGATGCCCTGAATCACCGCCTCCTCATAGGTGTTGCCCGCAGAAGGGCCGTTGAACTCGTTGATGGCGTAAAACCAGGAGAATGGCACCAAAAACGGGGTATTGTCCGAAAGTCTGAGCGCCCAGGTCCACTGCAGCGGCAGGCCGGTCAACAGCTGACGGAGCGTTTCCGGCGCCAGATCAGCGTCATGGACCGAGCGCAAGAGGGTCTCGATCGGCAGTACCGCATACCCTTGAGCCTCCATGGCGTCATAATCGCCGGTTAAGAAATTCTCCGCATCCTTGAGAAAACTGAAGAAACTGAACCGCTCGCCCAACTCCATACAGGCACTGGCCCGGGACTGTTCAGGTGTCGACCCTTTGCCCATCTGTTTTTTGTTGCCGATGATCCGCTGGGCATCAGCACCGCACACACTGAAATAGACAGGGATATCAAGGCGACCGTTATCGATACGCCGAATATCCTCCAAGATGTCGAGACGGGTTGCCCGGAGGCGCTCCTGGAAACGAGCCACGGTTTCCTCAGGGGTACAGGCCTTGTCCTGGTCATAGGTGTAGTGTTTAGGGCAGGACTGGAGGGTAATGATCTTTTTATTCATGCGCTATACTGGTGAAGGGTAATGAATCGGGCCGAGGCTGTTTCTTGCCTGCACAAAGCAGGTGCAACTTCCCCGGCCCCGCTTTCTCTGGTTACCGGACCCTCGGCACGGCAAGGGTGGCGGCGACTCGGCCAAGTTTCTGTATCCAGGGATCGCCCCAGGGTTCCAGGGTGAGCCGCCTCGTCTCTTCCGCCTCGATCTGGAGGTGTATTTCAAGCCGGTCCGCAGGGGTCAGCGAACCGAGCCGCTCCGGCCATTCGATGATGGCGACCCCTTGCTGTTCGAGAAATTCCGGCAATCCGGCCGCCTCGACATCGTCTTCGTCGCGGAGACGGTACAAATCCATATGGTAGACCGGCAAGCGACCGCTGTATTCATGCAGGAGAGCAAACGACGGGCTGGCGACATATTGCTCTGTGCCGACGCCGAGAGCTTGGGCCAGGTATTGGGTCAGGGTGGTCTTGCCAGCGCCCAGCTCGCCCTGCAGGAAAACGACATCGCCGGGTTCAAGCACAGCGGCAAGCGCAGCGGCAAATTCGGCCAATCCATCAGGGGAGAGGCCCAATATCTCAAGTCTCCTGTTCGTCTCCGGTATCGCTGCTGACCGGTCGGTGTTGACCATTTCGCGCCCTATCGATTCTTGTTCACTACCATGTATCCTGCAATGCTCTGCCCGCACCGATAACCGCAACCGGTTGCAAGAAGGATTGTACGGGGAAAACGCCCACCCGGCAAGAAGCAATCATTACCAAGGAACGGGAGTGGGGGGCAATGAACCGCCTGCCCCTTGACATGCGTAACCGGTAGACGTCGCTGGATATAAAAAAGCCATTTATTTGTGATACCGGTGTCCCGCTTTGATGGTGCAGGCCCGATATAACTGTTCGACCAGAATCAGCCGAGTCATTTCATGGGTGAAGGTCAACCGGGAAAGCGAAAGTATCGTATCGGCCTGCTGGACCACCGAGCGATGCAGTCCCAGGTGTCCGCCAATCAAAAAACAGACCGTGCCCACACTCTGATTCTCCCAAGCCGTCAGCAGGTCGGCCAGTTCTTCGGAGCTGACGGATTGCCCTGTTGGATCGAGGGCGACCTTCAATCCGGCGGCGCCTCCGTGCTCCAACAGCAGTGCCGCATCGTGTAATTTAACCACCTCATCCGACTCCTTGAGGCTGTGCCGTTCCTTGAGCACAGGCATGGCGACCGTGGCAAACCGGCCGAGTCGCCCGGCATAATCTCGGATGCCCGCCTCAAGATAGGGTTCTTTGGTCTTGCCGAGCAGAGGGATAAGGAATTTCATCCGCCGGTTTTGTCGGAATCAGCCTGATCCAGCAGCGATTGCAGGATATGACAGAACTGCTGGTAGCTGATCTCCTGTTTGAAACCGGGACAGGATTCGGTAATGGTCCGATAATTGTTTTCGTCGGCCAGCATGCTCGGATGCAGCGGCCATTGTCGGCACCGCCAGGGACGCCCCTCGTGGACCGTGCAGCCGACAGCCCGGTCATAAAAAATACAATGACCGTCCCGGATCTGCATCTGCACTACCGAGCCAGTGACTCGCCAGTATTTCTGCCGAGTTTCCTCAGGAGTCAGCCCCAGGACCCTGACCATCCGGTCTTGATCCTTTTGGTCAAGGGACACCGTGGTTTCCCCGTGACAGCAGAATCCACAGCAGGTGCAGGCGAAAATGTCGGTAACGTGGCAGGTGGTTGTACTTGTATTGGTCATGGCAAGAAAAAACGTCGATCCACAGGGGAGTCGACGTCATAATGGAAGAGAGGGTAAGACGAACGGCAATCAGGCATAGCCGATTATGTCGCCAAAAATAGAAATATCAATACCAAATGTTTGCGCCGCTTTTTTCCATTTCAGCGCATCAGGGGTATGGAAAAGGACTTCAAGATCGGCGGGCACCGTCAACCAGCTGTTATCGACCAGTTCTCCTTCTAACTGGCCGGCACCCCAACCGGCATAGCCCAGCATGAACAAAAAATTCTCAGGCCCCTGCCCTACGGAGATATCCTCAAGCAGGCGGGAATCGCGGCTTAGAAAAACTCCGGACTTCACCTCCACGGAATAGCGGTCGTAGCTCTCGGTTGCATGCAAAATAAATCCGGCATCAACCTCAACAGGGCCGCCCATGTAGACCGGAGGTAACGTGCCCTCAGGAATGGTGAGACAAGAACCGTGCAAGACATCAAGCAGGGTAATTTCGGGATTGGGATTATTGATAACCAAACCCATAGCCCCCACATCATTGTGCACACAGAGATAAATCACCTGTTCCTGAAACCTCGGATCAGGCATCTGCGGTGTGGAAATGAGAAAATGTCCTGCCAGGCTGTCCATAGTTGGTCGTGTCTTTGTGTTCCTTTGTTTACAGGTTATCACCTGAAAATTGTACCCATCAAGACAATTTTCTCATGGCAAACCCGAACGCTGAAACTGATCAGGGTTGCCGCTTTGCTGCCTCTGGGGTACACTTTAATCTCATCACACGGAACAATCAACCGCTATGAAGAAAAAACAAGGAACGGTATGAGCGACCAATCTCCAGCACATTGTAAATCGGCAAATCTCAAAAAAGCACTGGTGTGGATGTCTGAAACCCTGCAGCAGCATCCCGGAAAAAAACGGCCGATCGTCCTGCAGGAAGCAGAGCTACGCTTTGATCTCACCCCGCTGGAATGTGCATTTCTCGATAAACATTTTTCCGCCCCCCCTGAATAACTGCAATTCAGCTTGTTGCCCCTCTCCCTTTGGTGAGGAACTCGTCCCGGTCAGCCCTGCTCGAGACGATAGACCGGCAGCAGGATGGTCACCGTTGTCCCCGTGCCGGACTCGCTCTCCAGTTCGATGGAACCGCCGTGATCGACGATAATTTTCTGTGAAATCGCCAGCCCTATACCGGTTCCACCCTGCTTGGTGGTAAAATAGGGATAAAATACCTGGGATAATAGTTCAGCGGCAATACCGTCGCCGGTATCGCTGATCCGCAGCACAACGCTCTGGCCATCTTCTTTGTTGGCGAGAGCGACCGTCAGCCTGCCACCTTGCTCCATGGCCTGCAGGGCATTAAGCAGGACATTCATCATCACCTGCTGCAGCCGGTCGACATCTCCCGAAACAGGCCACAGTTCGCCCTCAACCTCCAACGTGGTTTCGATACCATTATCGACTGCCTCAGCCTTGATCAGCTGCAGACTGCGCTGTAGTAAAGCAGCAAGATCGACCCGGCCTAAGCGTAGGGCTGCGGGCCGAGTGAAGCTAAGCATTTCGGTGATGGTCCGGTTCATCCGTTCAGTTTCCTGGATGAGCAGATCTGCGGTATCCTGTTCCTTACTGCCCGCTGTAAATTTGTTTTTCAAGAGCAACGCCAAACCCTTGATCGAACTCAGAGGATTGCGGACCTCATGGGCAACACCGCCAGCCATCCGGCCGATCGCCGCCAATCGTTCATTCTCCCGCATCCGCTGTTCAAGCGTCCTTATTGCAGTGACATCGGAAATCAACAGCACCTTACCCATATATTGCTGTTCACTGTCCGTGATCAGAAGCGGATGGCAGAGCAGTTCACAGCGCCTGACACCAAAGGCGATACGGATGCTGTAGTCTTGCACCGGCCCCTGAGATGCTGTTGTTTCCGTTTCGTTATCCTTGAAATAGGCGACCAGGGGCTCCGGCAAGACCTCCTGCGGCCATTTACCGGTAACCATAGTATTTGGTATACTGGTAAGTTGGGCCATCGCCTGGTTCCAGGTAGTGATCCGGCCCGTTGCATCCGTGGCAATAACGCCAACCGGCAATTTGGCAATGAGGAGCGAGGTGTAGGCTTGAATATCCTCCAGGGTTTTCTGGGAGATACGGAACCCTTGAACCAGGGCCAAGGAGAACCACCCGCCTAGTCCAACCAGCAGCATGGCCAGGGACAGCATGACGATCTGCCACCGCAACCTCCCAAGAGTGCGATCGAATTCCTTCATATCAAGTCCGGCAAACACGAAATACTGCTCACCTGCAGGGCTGCCATCCGGGAAAAAGCGCAGCATCGATCGTCTTTCCTCTTTTCCACGCATGAAAAATCCCCTCTGTCCTTCCCGTTGGGGCCGCAAGGGCATCGGCATGACAGAGGGAAAAGAAGGAGAAAATTGTCGAGCTGTCTCGAAAACACGACCAAATTCCTCGGTGGTCTTGATGCTATACATCATCTGCAGCTGATCATCTGTGTTGTCATTTTCTACCTTGACCACAGGCGGAGGCAGCATGCTGCCGATGCGGGCATGGTCGCTGTGGGCAATGACTTTACCCTTGGCATCCACCAGGGAAATGAATCGCAGTTCCGGGTCTTCAGCAAGATGATCGACAACCCGCTGCACATGGACATACCAGGGATCGTTGCTCCCGTAATCTTTGCGCAGATCGTTAAGATAGGAAGCCCGCGAGCCTGAATGCAGCACCCGCATCAAAGTGGCGGCCTTCTGCAGCATAGCATTGGTCATAAGCCGCTGCTCCAGCCTGAAGTTATGAAAGGCAAAGGTAACGACGATCATGATCAGTAGACCAGCCGCCGCTGCCAGAAGCCAGGGAGAGGAAAAAATATAGGCTGGTCGGGTATAATTCTGCAGTCTTGTTTTCATGCCAATTGTCATGCCCCTTGTCTTTGCAAGTATCAATCCAGAGGCGATTAGGGCAGATCCCCCCGGTTATCGCCCCTGTCGGCCAGGTACGGAAAAACCGTGCTGCGACTTTCTGGATAGTATTTACCCACCAACGCGCCTTAACCTGGATAGGAAGGAAACAGTTGGCTCTTTATTGTTCCCTTGAAAAAAGGGTTAGCCATTATTTTATTAAATATACATCATAATTTAAGCAATTTAGCCATTCCCCTCCGATCTGGCACGGTAATCGCTTTAAAGGTGGCAACAACAGGCCAACACACTTTCACTACTCAACATAAGGAGTATGACATCATGGAACTGACGACCAGCAAGAAAAAAATTATGTTAGCCGCCATTTTAACCAGCGGTATAGCCTTGGCGATCAGCCAATCTGCACTTGCCCAACCGGCGAAATCGGATGTTCAAGGATCCACCGGCAAGGGACTTTGCCAATATCAAATAGATCCAGCAACGCAGAAGGTTCGTGACAAATTCCTCGCCGAGACGGTGGAGCTCAGAAAACAGATGGCAGAGAAGCATGCGGTGATGCGTGCCCTGCTGAATGCCGGAACCCCGGATACGACCAAGGTCTCGCAACTGGCAGGAGAGCTTTTTGAGCTGCGCGAGAAGCTCCGCGTCAAGGCCCAGGAAAACGGCCTGCCGATGCACATGATGATGGGTCAAAGCGATATGGACACCATGCCTTGTCAGGGCATGGGGATGGGCCGCCGTCACCATATGATGTAACCCGGTTGCGCCCTTAGTCGTACAGATTGACAAGCCCTCACTCGCCCCGGCAGTTTTTTCCTCCCTCCTTACTGTCGGGGCGTTTTCTTTCCTCAATTTCCTGCACAGCTTCTCTCCCACCCAACCCTCACATCATATTTTCGGGATCAACATCAAAGCTCATGGTCACAGCCTGCGGACAGAGTCTGTTCTTTTCAGCAAGCAGGGCCCGGCAAAACGCATGCAGCACAGAGGGGTAATGACTTTTCAACAGCAACTGCCAGCGAGTGCGGTCTTTCAATTTCACTAAAGGGGCCGGAGACGGTCCGAGAATCTCGGCTCTATTGCCCCACTCATGCCCGTGAAGATAAGCAGCGACTGTCTCGGCTGTTGTTTGCACCTGCAGTTCTTTAACGCCGCTGAATCTGATATTGACCAGCCGGGAAAAAGGAGGATAGCCCAGAGGCTGGCGCGCGGTAATTTCCCGGTTGTAGAAGGCGTCGTAATCGTGATGTTGCGCCAGGTGGATGGCATAATGATGCGGTTGATAGGTCTGGATGATGACCCGGCCGAGCTCCTCGCCCCGCCCTGCCCTACCCGTCACCTGGGAGAGCAGCGAGAAAGTGCGTTCTGCCGCCTTGTAATCGGGCATGCCCAGACCGGAATCGGCCCAAACCACCCCTACCAAAGTAATATGGGGGAAATGCAGTCCCTTAGCGATCATCTGAGTGCCGATGAGGATATCGACCTGCCGTGACCTGACCGCCTTGAGGGTGGCCAGGTAGTGTTTACGATTAGTGGTGGTGTCGCTGTCGAGTCGGGCAACCCTGGCCTCCGGGAACAGCTGCTGCACCTCCTCCTCAATCCGCTCCGAACCGATGCCAAGCCCTGCAATTCGGGTTGAACCGCAGGATGGACACAAGGTGGCCGGGTGTTGGCTGTAGCCGCAGTAATGACATAACAGGGTATTTTTATTGCGATGCAAGGTCAGGGAAACCTGGCAATGTCTGCATTGGAGAACGTGGCCGCAATCGCGACAGAGCATGAACGCAGAAAATCCGCGACGGTTCACGAACAGCAGGCTCTGCTGGCCCTTTGCCAACGTTTCCCCGAGAACGCTGATCAGCCGGTCTGAAAAGACCAGATCAGGCCGGGATCGCTTGACCGTCGCCAGATCAATAATTTCGACAGCAGGCAGCGGCTGCTCTGCGACCCGTTTGCTCATGGTCAGCAGGGTATATTTCTCTTGCTTGCAGTGGTAGTAACTGACCACCGAGGGTGTCGCCGAGCCTAGCAGAACAGGGCATTGGGAAAGTTGCGCCCGCAGCACCGCCAGATCCCGGCCGTTGTACCGTAACCCGTCCTCCTGCTTGTAGGCCGGTTCATGCTCCTCGTCGACAATGACAATCCCCAGCTTTTCAAGCGGTGCGAATACGGCCGAACGCGCCCCCAACACCACCTTGGCCGTTGATTGCAGCACCGTCTGCCACTGGTCAAGACGTTCGCCATCGGTAAGACCGCTGTGGAGCACTGCCAGTTGCGAACCAAACCGGGAATAAAAATGGGCCTCAAGCTGTGAGGCCAGGGCAATTTCTGGAACCAGAACCAGGGCGGTACGTCCCTGGGACAGGGCATGCTGCACCGCCTGCAGATAGACCTCGGTTTTGCCGCAGCCGGTTACACCAAAAAGAAGAAAGGGTGTAAAGGTATGGCTGGTAATGGCCGGCAGAATGGCGGACAGCACCTGTTGCTGCTCACCGGTAAGACGCTCCGGGACCGGATGGAACGGTGGTGGCTCCCCAAAAGGATCACGGTAGAGACGCTCTGTCTCCTCTTTAAGAACCCCCAGCGCCAGCAAACGGTTCAGCCGAGGCGCAATGCCTGGATAGTGATGGGTTAAGGTCACCCGGGCCACCGCATGCCGGTTAGCTGCAAAAAACAGTTCGAGAAACAGGGTCAGCGCCTTGACTTCCGCTTTTGTGAAGGAACAATCATCGTCCTGCTGCAGAATATCCAGAATCTTAGCTATCGCCTCCCTGCCTTGCGCCTGTACCAGCGGCAGCAAGGGTGCTCCGGGGTAGATCACTGCCTGGGTCTTCGGCTTGACCTCTGAGGTCAGCAGCATCGGCCTGATGGTTACCAATTGCCGCTGTTCAAGTTTTTGCAGAAAATTTCGGTCCGCAGTTTCGCGCCACAGTCGCCTGACCGTTCTCGGTTCGAGCCTCCCGTTTTTCACCAGTGGCTCCAACCAGTTGATAAAACGCGGCCCTTCTTCGGCAAGAAATTCCGGCGTCAGGTTGCAAATGCCGGCCTCGGTCAACGTAACCTGACGGCCGCTCTTGGAGCCAGGCGCCAAAGGGAGGGCGGTCCTAACCACCTCGCCAAGAGGATAATGGTAATAGCTGGCGATCCACCGATAAAAGGGGATGAGTGAAGCAGGGAAAAAGGGGGCTTCGGTGAGGACGGCGGCAATGGGCTTGACGGCAAAAACCGGTTGATCCGCATCCGGAGGAATAGCACGGCCCAGCACATAACCGGTAACCTGACGATTCCCCAGGGGCACGAGCACACAACAGCCCGCAGGGATTATTTGGGTTCTCCCAGCGGGCTGTTTATAGGTCAGGGTGGCGGCAAGCGGTGCGTCCACCGCGACTTCGTAGCGTTCCTCCACCGGTCATCTATCCAAATACTGGGTGTTATTTAACGTCGTTGTTGCAGACAGAGTGCAAATACTCGCGGAAAGGTTTGCCCAATGAATTATGACTGAGGGCAAAATCGACAATAGCCTTCAGGTAACCCAGTTTATCGCCCGCATCGTAGCGTTTGCCATTGAATTCGTAGGCATACATACCCCGCTTGTTGGAAAGGGCGAGCAGAGCGTCGGTGAGCTGGATCTCGCCGCCATGACCCGGGGTGGTTTTTTCCAGAAAATCGAAGATTTCCGGCATCAACAAATAACGACCAATGATGGCCAGATTGGAGTTGCAAGTACCAGGCGCTGGTTTTTCCACCATGCGGTCGACCTTGAAGGTCCGTTCGTATTCGGTCGGCAGCCCTTCGACAATACCGTACTGGTGGGTCTGATCCATGGGCACCTGCTGAATGGCGACGATCGATTCCCCCACCTGTTCGTAGAGTTGGATCATCTGTTTGCAACAGGCAACCTTGCTCATCACCAGGTCGTCGCCGAGCAGGACCATGAAGGGCTCATCGCCGATAACATTGCGGGCCATCCAGATGGCATGCCCGAGGCCCAGCGGCTCCTTCTGCCGTACCGAAATAATGTCGATCAGATTGGAGATATTAACCAGTTCCTCCAGCATCTGATCTTTTTTCCGGTCTTTGAGTACCGTTTCCAACTGGTAATCATAATCGAAATGATTTTCGATGGCCGATTTCCCGGCGCTGGTGATGAAGATAATCTCCTCGATCCCGGAGGCCACCGCCTCTTCGACGATATACTGGATGGTGGGACGATCGACGATGGTGAGCATTTCCTTAGGGATAGCCTTGGTTGCCGGTAAAAATCGTGTTCCCAATCCCGCAACCGGGATAACGGCCTTTCTGATTGCTTTCATGTGGTCCTCGCTATGCGACTATATTTCAGATGTGATGGCCAAAAAATTCAAGTATACAAGCCTGTAAAGGCAGCAAGTAAAATGATTGTACTCCGAACTCCTGTGCATCCTCAATAAAATTCCCATAATTTCATGCATCTTTCTTATCCTCCCGCCCTGCCGGTCAGTGAACAGCGGGATTTAATCGTTACCGCCATTCGCGACCACCAGGTTCTGATCATCATCGGTGACACCGGAAGCGGCAAGACCACCCAGCTGCCCAAGATGTGCCTGGAGGCCGACCGCGGTCTCAACGGTATCATCGGCTGCACCCAGCCGCGGCGGATTGCCGCCCTGTCGGTAGCGGAACGGGTGGCCGAGGAGATCCAGGCCCCGGCCAAGGTCGGCTACAAGATCCGATTTCATGACCAGACCTCCAAAGATACCCTGATCAAATTCATGACCGACGGCGTGCTGCTCGCCGAAACCCGCCAGGATCAGCACCTGCGCCACTACGACACCCTGATCATCGATGAGGCCCATGAACGCAGCCTTAACATCGACTTTCTGCTCGGCTACCTAAAAAATCTCCTGCCAGTACGACCCGATCTGAAACTGATTATCTCGTCGGCCACCATTGACACCGAAAAATTCAGCCGCCATTTCGACCAGGCCCCGGTGATCTCGGTTTCCGGACGGACCTTCCCTATCACCACTTTGTATCGCGAGGTGGATGAAGAGGCAGAGGAAGAAAGCGACTCCTATGTTGACCAGGCCATTACCGCCATCGAAGAGTTGGCCACGCTGCCTGCGGGTGGTGACATCCTGGTGTTCATGCCCACCGAACGCGACATCACCGACACCTTGGACGGTCTGCAGCGCTTCGCGGACAGCCATCTGCTGCTGCCGCTCTTCGGTCGCCTCCCGGCTGCCGACCAGCGCAAGATTTTCCGCCCCTCGCCTAAACGTAAGATTATTGTGGCCACTAACGTTGCCGAGACTTCAATTACGGTTCCGGGGATACGATATGTGGTCGATTCCGGCCTGGCCCGAATCGCCCGTTACAACCCGCGTACCGGCACCACCAGCCTCAAAGTGAGCCGCGTCTCGCAGGCCAGCTGCCAGCAACGCCGCGGCCGCTGCGGCCGTACCGGACCCGGCACCTGCATCCGTCTCTACAGCGAAGACGATTTTCTCTCCCGCGAGGACTTCACCGCCCCCGAAATCCAACGCGCCAACCTGGCTGAAGTCATCCTCCAGATGATCAACCTCCATCTGGGTGATCCCGGCAAATTCCCCTTTATCGATCCGCCGCCTGCCGTCGCCATCCGGGAAGGGTACCGTCTGCTCAGAGAGTTGGGGGCCATTGCCGGCGAACAGCAGCTCACTGCCAATGGCCGCTTGATGGCCCGGCTGCCGCTTGATCCCCGCATCTCCCGCATCATCATCGAAAGCAGCGCCCTCGGTTCAGCACGGGAAATCACTATTCTGGCCGCGGCCCTCTCCATCCAGGACCCGCGAGTGCGGCCGCCGGACAAAGAACACAAGGCCGATGAGGTCCATCGCCAATTCGTGGACAAGAAATCCGATTTTTTGACCCTGCTCAACATCTGGAACACCTTTTTCGTTCCCGGCGAGGAGGCCCCTTCCAAGTCGCGCCTCTCCCGTTTCTGCAAGGCACACTTCCTCTCCTGGCAACGGATGCGCGAATGGATGGATGTCCATGAGCAGATCAGCCGCCTGCTCAGAGAAAGTAAGAGCGTTCACCACAATGAACTGCCGGCGAGTTATGAAGCCATCCACATCGCCCTGACCAGCGGTTTTCTGCGCAATATCTGCCTGAAAAAGGAAAAAAACACCTACCTTTCCGCCGGCAATAAGGAGGTAATCCTCTTTCCCGGTTCCGGCCTCTACAATAAGGGGCCGCAGTGGGCGGTAGCCAACGAATTCATCGAAACCACCCAGATGTTTGCCCGGACCGTGGCCGCCATCGAGGTCGACTGGCTGGAACGGTTGGGCGGTGAGCTCTGTAAACGCTCCTGGTCGGATCCGCACTGGGAGAAAAAAAGCGGCAAGGTCCTGGCCTTGGAGCGGGTCAGCCTATTTGGTCTGCAGATTGTCGCTGGCCGCAAGGTCGAATACGGCAGGATCAATTCAAAAACCCTGCTGGAAGCCAGAGATATCTTCATCCGCAGCGCACTCATCGAGCAGCAGTTGGGTGGACAGTATCCCTTCCTCGAACACAACGCCGCCCTGGTCGCAAAATTTCAGGAGATGGAGGAGCGGTTCCGTCGCCGCGACATCGTGGTCGATGAGGAGGTGTTGTATAAATTTTACGATGCCCGTCTGGGGCCGGTCTATGATCGTTTCACCCTCAACCGGATGCTGCGCGGCAAGAAAAAAGACAGCTTCCTCCGCATGACCGAGGAGGATATCTGCCTGGCCGTGCCGGACAGTGAGGAACGCTACCGCTTTCCCGCCTCCATCCGCGTCGGAGAGATTGATCTCGACCTCAACTACCTCTTTGCCCCTGGTGATGAGGCCGATGGCGTCACCGCCTGTATTCCCCTCCACCTGCTGCCGCACCTTAATCCGCAGGTGTTTGAATGGCTGGTCCCCGGTCTGCTGCCGGAAAAGCTGCTGCTGCTCTGCAAGCGATTGCCCAAACAGTTGCGCCGTCGGTTGGTACCGCTACCCGACGCGGTCGACCGCATTATGGACAGCCTCTCGCTGTATAAAGGGTCGCTCTACTTAGAAATGGAACGCGCCATTCTGCGGGCGTATCAGGTGGTCGTGCAACGCAGCGACTGGCAGGCCGACACCCTGCCGCCCCATCTGCGCATGCGTTTTCTCCTGGTTGACGAACAGGGGGCCAGACTTGCCAGCAGCCGCTCCTACAGTGAACTGCTCCAGCAGGGGAAAACCGTGGGCCGCACAACAATGAGCACGCAGCTGACCCTGCCGTCAATGCGTGAAATCGGCCCCGACGACCTTGACAGCATCGAAAGAAAATTACCGATGAGCGACCAGAATGGCCGGGTGATCGGGCTCTTTTTTCCTGCCCTGCACGTTGATGAACTGCACAACACCGTGCAGCTCCACTATGTCGACAGTGAATCCCAAAGCAAGCGGCAGAACCGCCTAGGTCTGCAATGGCTGTACGGGCAGGCCTTCCCCAAGGAGATAGGAGCGATCCGCAAGTTGTGCAAGACTTCGCTCACCAGCCTCTCCTCCTCCTGGCTCTCGCTGGGGGCCAAAACATCGGCGACCGAGCTGCGTACCAGTCTCCAGGCCTTTCTTCTTGATGCGATTTTTGCTACGGACGAGGGAGAGCTCCCCTCCTGTGAACGATTTCGGGAGGTTGTTGCCTGTGCCGGTGTACAAGGGGTGCTGCGGACCGCAACGCTTATCCTCGACAAGATCACCAGCACCCTGCAACAACGGCGCGTGGTCAGCCATACAATAACGGAATGGGCGGCACGGGCGAGAACAAACAAATACTACCAGGAGTCCCGGCACAACGAATACCTGAACGCCTTGGCGCAGATAATGCCGGTCGATTTTCTCCAGACGTTGCGGGCAGAACAACTGCTCCACAAACCCCGATATCTCCAGGCCCTGGCCTTGCGCATTGAACGAGCCGAGCACTCACCGCTCAAAGACAGCAAAAAGGCCGAAAGGCTCGCAACTCCGCTGGGTCAGCTGCAACAGTTCACCCATTTCAACAACCCCTCCCTGCCCTGCCGGCTCTGTCAGCAAGAATATCGCGAACTGCTGGAAGAATTCCGGGTCTCGATCTTTGCCCCGGAGCTGGGTACGGCCCAGCCGGTTTCGGAACAACGCTTGCTGCAGAAATGGCAGGAGATTGAAAATGTCTGCCGCAGTGTTGAGTAAGAGCGACTCGCTCTTCCCGGCATGCCTGACGACACGAAAGTTCTGAAAAATTCTTTATTTCAGCCCAGGATGCTCGCTGATTTCGTTCTCGATTTTTTCCGGGTCGGGTGCGTTGTAGCGTATAAGATTATGGAGAAGGAATAGACTGTTGGGGTCGATGCTCGTGAAGAGAATGCTGACGCTCTCCCCGTCACAGCGGACAATCTCACCAAAGACCTCTATACCGACGTCGGGGTCTGCGGGGTCAAGGGGGAGCACAAACTGGCAGGAAGTACCCTTGGCAAAGTGTTTTTCTGTCATAAACAACAAACAGCCGCCGACACTGAGATTCCCCACCTGCGAAAAAGAATAACGCTGTTCGTTCACGGTCAAATATGCGGCCATGTCTAGACTTATACGGCTAAACCTTCTTTTTTCCATTCTTTTCCCCCTTCGCTTTTTCTTCTTTTGCTGGATGAAATATAACGACCTTATGGTAAAGTCTATTCTACGTGGGGTGTTTCTTGCAAATTTTTTATCCACCTTATCAATGAAGTCCTCAGGGACAGAAGACGACAGAGGAACAGCTTGTCGCACGCGATAGATCTTTAGCTTTGTACATGGCGTTGTCAGCCAACCGGAGAAGATTCTCAGGGGCGTCTCCGTCCAACGGATAACAGACGATACCCATGCTCGCTGTCGAAATCAGAGTCACTCCATCAATTTCCAGCGGCTGCTCGATCCCTTGCAAAATGTTGTGCGCAATAAATTCCGCGTTTTCCCTGCCTCCTACTTCGGGAAGGATAAAAATAAACTCATCCCCGCCGAACCTGGCCACGATATCGGATCCACGCAAGCAGGCCTGCATTCTCCCAGCCAATACTTTAAGAAGTTGATCTCCGGCAAAATGTCCTAGCGTATCGTTGACTTCCTTAAACTTATTCAAGTCGAGAAGCATGATGGCCATGACCGAACCGTTTCTTTTCGCTCGAGCAATTTCCACCTTTAATTGTTCGTGAAAACTGCTCCGGTTTGGCAAATTAGTCAGGTTGTCATGATAGGCCATGAATTTGATGGTATCCTCAGCCTTCTTGTGGGTCGTCAAGTCCCGAAGAATCATCACATATCCTGTAAAAACTTGCGCATTCCAGATGCCGTTGATCAGCGCTTGCACAAAAATCTTGCCATTTTCACCTGTTCTTTCAAAGTTGAAGGAATGCGATCGCTTCGCCTGGATAGTAGAGAGAGGGGCATCACACCTTTTATGATCGATACCTACTCTTTCATGGATTGCATGGAAATTTTTGCCAATAACAGTATCTGCCTCTATACCTAGAATTCGTTCAGCCTCGCTGTTATAGATTTCGACCAAACCGTTGGCATTGGCCACAACGATACCAAGCCCCATGGATGTTGACAGGATACTGTCCAGATACAGGGTTTTTTCCGAAAGCCGCCTGATCGCATGGGCAAGTTGGCCGCCTTGGTTGGTAATGATCGCTTTGAGGGTATCGACATACTTGCTTTCCATCGCCCTAATGAAATTTGATTCGGTGATGACGCCGCAAAGATTGCCATCATCATCTAAAACCACCAGACGGCGGATTTGGTTTTGGTGCATTTGCTGAGCAGCCTTCGCCAAGGACATATCCTTGTGCACACTGATGACAGGCCCACTCATGACCCCTTCGACCAAAATCGTCTTCAGATCAATCTCCTTTGCGGCCAGGCGGGCGACATCCTGCTCGGTCAACACACCGATTGGTCTGCCCATATCGACAACGACGAGAAAACTCACAGACAATTTCGCCATGGTCGTTACTGCTTCAAAAACAGTGTTGCCAGGTGTGGTGGTTATTGGCGTCGAACTCATAATTTGCCAAACTTTCTGCACCCTTATGAAATAATTATATCCTAAATTATCGATCAAATCGGCGATAGTGACCATACCGACGGGCTGCGCCTGATCATCGACAATCACCAAGTGCCGTATATGGTTACTCAAGACAAGGTCAAAGGCCTCAAAAATAAAAGCGTCTTTGTGTACGGTAATAACACTCGTCCGCATGACCTGTGAAATTTTATAACGGACAAATTGAAGCCCGGATTCCACAATGCCGCTAACGATATCCCTTTCGGTAAAAATCCCTTGCAACCTGTTAGCATCGAGAACAAGGAGATAACTGGTGCGTTTCTCCCGCATACAAGCGATGGCTTCGGACACGATGATCGAGGGGGGCACAGTGGTCAATTCCGTGCGACAAATCTCATTGATTTGTTTTTTCATGAAAAGTCTCTCGCTAAGGTCATGTTGCTCATTCGAGGCGCTGTTCCTTCATTAACAGAAAGCGGTGGTAAAAAAAATCATACGATTGATATCGCTACGGCACCGGCAATCTCCAGGGCAGCAATCAGGTGAATCTCCACGGCATCGACCTTTCATCGCGGCGGCCGGTACCGGTACTGCTTGTTTTTCTGGTCAAGGAGTTGCGCTACGAGAAAATCGTCGTTTTTCCGATTGAACTGCTCGTAGCCTTCTCGCTCACAGGCCGGGCAGCAATCGATAGGCAGTTCGACCCCCAGGCAAGGGAGAATGCGGCTGCTACTGGTTTGAATCAGACGCAGGCCCCGGCACTGGTCGCAATCCTTCAGCTCCTCCCGCTGTTTTTCTAAGATGCCGTCGGTGTCGTAGAATATCTTGCGCTCACGGATGAAGTATTCCCCCTGCTTCTCGAAAGCCCCCATGACTGGATGAAAATACCCCTCCAACAGCGGGCCGCAGGACTGCTTGATGTAGTCCAGGGTATCCGGCTCCTCGCGCAGAGCCGCGGCGTTGTAATCCGGTTCGCGTACCCCCGAGTAATCGCAGCCGGCCATGGCCAGGCAAATGCCGAGGTTGACATACGGCAAGGCGCCTTTAATCGAATAGCCCCCTTCCAACACGGCAATATCGGGCTTGAGTAACTCGTTGAGCCGGGCATACCCCTGGGCGGAGAACTGCATGTTGGTGATCGGATCGGAGTAGTGGTTGTCCTGGCCGGCGGAATTGATCACCAGGTCTGGCTTGAAGTCAGCAAGAATCGGCAGAACCACGTTTTCCAAGGCATACAGATACCCTTCATCTCCGGTACGCGGCGGCAGAGGAATATTGATGGTCCGCCCCAGGGCCCTCGGTCCGCCGTTCTCGTTCGGAAAACCCGATCCCGGATACAGGGTACGGCCGTCCTGATGCATGGAGATGAACAACACGTCCGGGTCGTGCCAGTAAACATCCTGGGTGCCGTCGCCATGGTGGCAGTCGGTGTCGACAATGGCGATGCGTTTGCGGCCGTAATGTTCGCGGATCCACTCGACCATCACTGCTTCGATATTGATGTTGCAAAAACCCCGATTGCCGTGCACCACCTTCATCGCATGGTGGCCGGGCGGGCGGACCAGGGCAAAGGCGCGCCGGGTCTCCTGCTCCAGTACCAGCCGGGCCGCCTGGATGGCGCCGCCCGCTGAGATGCGGTGCGATTCGGTGCAGATAGCATCCACCGACGGGAAGCAAAAATGAGCACGCATGATATCCTGATCCGTAGCGAACAGGGGGCGGTGCTCGCTGATCCCTTCGATGTCGAACAGCCCCTCCTCGCGAAACTGGTCCTGGGTGTAAAGCAGCCGTTCCTCCCGTTCGGGATGGGTGGGAGAGATGGCCCAGTCATAGGCGGGAAAAAAGATTACGCCAAGAGATGAGGTGGCTTTCAGCATGGGAGTGTGGCCTCTGCGTCTGAAGATTGATCGATGGTTGTGGCGACGGGGCGGTTCAGGGCCTACCGGTGATAGGGACCTCGGCGGCACTCACCTCCAGCCGGGCAACGACCGCGGGCTGCACCTGAGCCACCACCCGGATATTCTTGCCGGTAGTGTAGGAGCCCTCCACCATGTTGAAGGAATCCGCCTGGGTAATCTGAATCTCGTCCGCCTGAATTGCGATACCCGCCTGTTCCAGATCGTCCTTAAGCAGAGTTTTGGCCTCTTCGATGGCCGTGTCGAGGTTGAAACTTCGGGGAATGGAACGGAAGATGCCGAGCAGCGGTACCGAGAGCTTGCCTTTAGTGGTATCGGCAGTCAGGGTCAGATGACTGGTGGAACGGGTCAGGGCCGCGCCGATGGCGTTGGCCACTCTGTGCAGCGGCGGAATCACTACCTCCATGTCCAGTTGCATCTGCAGCAGGTTCTTGAACACGGCAGCAGGCCCACCGATAACAATGATTTTCTTTGGATTTACCTCTCGATCTTCCAGTATTTTATGAATGGTATAGACAGGTTTCGAGTTAACCTGAGCGATCAGGGCTTCGATCTTCGCACTGATGGCGTTGACCGCTGTATCGACCGCTTCCCTGGCCAACTGCCCCCCTGTCAGGCCATGATTGGCCGCCAGGGTTTCCATGCCGACACAGGAGCGCTGCACCTCGCCGAAGGCTGCCAAGCCGAGGACATTGAGCGCATCCATCAGGGTGGGAGCCGGTCCGCCGGTGGCCATACAGGGCCCGAGCCGTTGCGGTCCGGTTTGAACACCGTTTGCATCGATACTGATTAGGGAATCGCCGCCGATACCGATAGATTCGACATGGATGGCGCGGACCAGGGTGGGATGGCCGTCGATGGCAATGCCCTCCCGTTCAAGCAGCGGCTGCCCCGAGGCAAAAAGGGCAATATCCGAGGTGGTACCGCCGATATCGAGCATGAGCAGGTCTGTGGACGCTGCAGTGATGGCCAGAATGCCCATGACCGAGGCCGCAGGTCCCGAGAAGATCGACTGCACTGGCGCTTCCTGAGCACGGGCAAGCGGCAGGGTGCCGCCGTCCGCCTTGAGAATATTGACCTCACACTGCAAAGCAAAGCCCCTGAGGCTGGCGGTCAGGGCAGTGGCAAAGGAGCGAAAAGTCCGCCACACCGCTGAATTGTAATAGGCGGTGTGAATCCGGCGGCCAAAATTGAGCTGGCCTGAGATCAGGTGGCCGGTGGAGACGAAATCGGCCCGATCACCCAACTGATCCCGCATCAGGTTCTCATGCACGGGGTTGCGCGGCGAGAATTTGGCAGCTACCGCAAACCGCTTCACCCCCTGGGCGCTGCAGTCGGCAATGGCCTGTTCCAGCTGGCCGACATCCAAAGGTGCGGTTTCGGAGCCAAGATGATCAAGGCTGCCGGGGATCAGATGAAAATGGTCGCCGATCCGGTAGGTTTCCGGAGCAATGCCAGGCCCACCCGCCACCAGCATGCCCACCGGATCGGTCTTGCCGGTAATGATAGCGTTCGTGGTCAAGGTGGTGCTCAGGTTGAGGGCACTGACTGCGGCAGGATCCTGACCGTCGAGAATCAAATGCAGCACCTGGCTGATCGATTCCAGCAGATGGTCGTGGTTGGTGGGGATTTTGGCAGCAGCGACCAGCCGGGTTCCGTCAATGAGAACGCCGTCGGTGTGCGTGCCGCCGATATCGATGCCTATACGCATGGCAACTCCTTGCCTTGAAGAAAGGGAGGGGTGAAAAGCCGATCCGATTACGTCACTACCAAGACGCTGCCGTTAGTCCAGCGCCTTGAAACCACAATATCGGTTCTGGAAAATCTGTTTGCCGCTGTGGAGAAAGGCAGCCTGATCCCATGCAATCGTGGTCAAGAGATGATGGAATTCAGGCCGAAAAACATAACAATACACCTGGGTCTCGGCGTTGTGCCCATACCGTACCGTCACCAGGCTCCGGTGATAAAACTCGCCCTCGAAGGCGTCAAGCCGCGACCAGCCTTCCGGGGTGATGGCGTGATAGACGATGCCCGGTACCGTTCCCACCGCAGCTGCGACCACGCCGGGATACTGCTCATCTTTAACGAGAAAGCGGCAGAAACCCGGCAGCTCCGCCGGGGTGCAAGCAAGCGGAGCACCCACTACAGCAGCCATGATGTCCTCGCACATCAGCGAGCCGTAGGTGAAGAGATCAGCAACAGGTGGTTGCAGGGTGGGCATGGGTGCAATCATCGAGCGGTATTGAGAGCAAGCAACGTTGCGGCCAGACGGTCAATGTCAATCCAGCCCGCGCAAGGCCTGGGTGAAGGCCATTTTGACCCGTGACTGAAAGCAGACGACGTACACTTCTTTTGGCTTGCCGTTGCGGTCAAGGAAGGACTGGATGGTATCAATGGCGACATCCGCCGCCTCATCCAGTGGGAAGCCGAAGGCTCCGCAACTGATGGCAGGAAAGGCGATGGACTGGATATTGTTCTGTACCGCCAGTTCCAGGCATTTGCGGTAACAACTGGCCAAGAAGGCGGGCTCGTTGTGGTTGCCGTCCTGCCATACCGGCCCCACCGTATGGATAACGTATTTCGCCGGCAGATTGTAACCCTTGGTGAGGACTGCCTGGCCGGTCTTGCAGCCACCGATCTTACGGCATTCTTCCAGAAGTTCCGAACCTGCTGCCCGGTGTATGGCGCCATCGACTCCGCCGCCGCCCATCAGGGTTTCATTGGCGGCATTGACGATGGCATCGACCTGCAGGGTGGTTATATCGGTTTCAATCAAATTGAGCATCTCGATCTCCTTTTATATGCTGTGTTCGGACGCCATCGACCTGCAGGGTGCCGGATACGGTGCGGATGGGCTGCGGTTTAAACGATCGTTGGTTTGCGGTATTGTAGCATAAAATCAAACCAGCGATAGGTTAAATGTGCATCAAAAGTTTTGCGGTCGTTGAAAAATGGCGCTCGTGTGGGGACTCGGATATCGTGATTTTGGCGAGGTCGCTGCAATCGGTATCGACGAGATTTGCCGGCTAGACAGCAACGATGATTTTATCACCCTAATCCGTTCGACCTTAAGTACAGGCCGCAACCGCCTATACGTTGGTAATGGATGCAATCAACTATGATCGAATGCAGTACGGATCTTCGCAGCAAGATCGTTGGCAGAGAACGGCTTTTGCATAAAACAGACCCCTTCGTCCAGTATGCCCCGATGCGCTATAACATTTGCCGTATAGCCGGACATGAACAATGTTTTGATGCCTGGATGGAGCATCTGCAACTGACCGGATAAATCGCGACCGTTCATTTCTGGCATGACAACGTCGGTGATTAACAGGTGAATCTCGCCGGCATGCGATTTGGCCAATCGTACGGCTTCGCCGGGTGTATTGGCGACCAGCACGGTATAGCCTAATCGTTCGAGCATGGTTTGAGCTAACTGCAGGATTGCAACCTCATCCTCCACGACCAGGACAGTTTCGCCATGACCTGATAGAACTTCCTGAGTGGCTTTCGCAGAAATTTCTTCAACCTCGCCCTTATAAAGTGGCAAATAGATTCTGAATGTTGTGCCGTGCCCCGGCTCGCTGTAAACGTTGATGAATCCATTATTCTGTTTGACTATGCCATAGACCGTGGACAAGCCGAGGCCCGTCCCCTGACCGACCTCCTTGGTAGTGAAAAAAGGCTCGAAAATCTTGTCCACAATGTCGTGCCCCATACCGCAGCCGTCATCGCTTACCGACAACAGCATGAACTCACCGGGAATAAAACCAGCGTGGTCGGCACAGTAGGCTTCGTCAATATCTACCATGCCCGTTTCAATGGTTACCTTCCCCACACCTGTGATGGCATCACGAGCGTTGACGCAGAGATTGGCCAGAAGCTGATCTATTTGGGACGGGTCTATCTGCACCGGTTCCAGGCGCGTTCCAAGCAACCAAGCCAGATCGATATCCTCACCGATGAGGCGTCGCAGCATCTTGAGCATGCCATCTATGGTCTCGTTGATATCAAGCACCTTGGGAGCCACGGTCTGTTTACGGGCAAAGGCCAGTAACTGCCGGGTAATGTCAGCGGAACGCTTGGCCGCATCGTAAATGGCCCTAAGATCCTTGTGTAACGAATCGGACAGATTCACCTCGTCCAAAGCTAATTCCGAATAACCAAGTATTACGCTGAGCATATTGTTGAAATCGTGCGCCACGCCACCCGCCAACCGGCCCACAGATTCCATTTTTTGGGATTGGTTCAATTGAGCCTGCAGTTTCTCCTGTTCGAGCTGAGCACTTTCTCGTTCGGTGATATCGATCAAACTGCAGCGAATCAAGTTGCGATTGCTGTCGGGTAACCTGACCATGCATACTTCACAAAGCACCTCATCGCCGTTGAGCTTACAAATTACCCTTTCAAATCGACTCGTTGCCCCTTTGAGCACCTGCTCCCAATCACTGTGTTCGCGACTCCCCTCGTCAACCGGTTGAGGCCCAGCCCCAGGCGGAAGAAACACATTGATACTCGATTGCAGAAGAGTCTCATGACTGCAGCCAAGTAACTTTTCCGCACAAGGATTGGTATCTACAATGATATCTAAATCGACGTCCCACACAAGAATAGCGTCAGGCGCCTGCTCCACCAGGACACGGAAACGTTGCTCACTGACGACAAGCGCTTCCAGCGTAGCTTGGATACTTGAAGCCATCTGGTTGAAATTCGAGAGAACCGTCCGCAATTCAGGGCAGCCGACTATCTGCAGGCGCGGCGACATATCCCCCTTGGCTATTAATTTACTCGCCTCCGCCAGAGACTGCAGAGGGCGGAGAAATCTTCGCAAAACAACAAAAATGCTACACAGAATTATCGTCAGGGAAATGAACAGGATCTGCACCATATGCAGATACCGTTGCCAAGCCTGGTTGATAGTCCGATTGGGCGACATGGAGAGGGAAACAAGTCCGTAATACAACCCTTCTACGATAATGGGTCTGGTGACGATAATGCCTTCCAGTCCGCACCACCGGGAAAAAAAGAAAGGGGCTTCAAGGATAATAGTGAAGTCCCGGCTGAAGAGAGCCTCATCCGAGGTATCGCGAAAACTGATCTTCGTCACATCAAGTCCGTACTTATAATTGACAAGCAGAACTTTCAGTCGTTCCCAATCAAGCCCCTGACCGGTTTTGCTTTCCATGAGTAAAGCTGAGAGAACAACAGACTCCAGCGTATCCATTTGCTCGTTGTATTCGACAGTGAGATCATCCTGAGTTTCAGCGGCGATGTGTCGGGCAGAGTGAAAGACAGCTCCTATGGCCACCAAAATTATGCTCAGAGCCACAACCAGCGATAGCCGGGTTACGAGATTCAATCGAGCCCATAAACGAGATCTAAGCCAGGTCACAAATCACCTTCCCCTATTGGGCAACGCATCAGGCGTAAATGTCAGGGGCGGGAACCCCTCGGGTTTATACTTATACCCCATGCCAGGATCACCAAAATGTTGGATAACGGTGTAAATATTGTCCAAGAGATCATAGGCCCAATAGCATCTAGCCATGGGCATGGGCACATCATAGAGAGGCGTTGCTGCAAGAAATATCCCCTTGCTGAGTTGATCGTTACGACTATAGGCGTCGCTCATGCCCGCACCGCTCCAATCCTCATCGAAGTAGAATATCCGTCGCGATATGCTGTGTTTTTTTCCTGGCTTACGGGTGGCTTCCACCACCCAGACGCGGTGCAACTCCCAACGGACAACATCCGGGTTGAGGTGCTTGGGCGTCAAGATTTGCGTAGATCTGGACTGAAACACCAGGCGGTAATTGTTATAGGGAATATACATTTCCCGCTTGCCCAGCAGCTTATAATCGAACAGATCAAGCCTGCCTAAAAATAGATAGCCTTCATCATAGGTGGTTACGCCACCCTGCGAAGCTATCGGCATGTCGTAGGTGAAATCCTGGGCAATACGGATTCGGCGTGAAGCAGCTGAATAGCTCCAGGCCCGGCGCGGTTGTTCGACCGGATCCAACGTATCGACAGAATAGGAGGCATTCCCTACCGCATTCGGCGGTGCAGTGAAGTTATACGCAGCCTCAAAAAAAGAGCGGCCGTTCTTTTTCAGTTCATCGGCATCCCCCTTGGGGTTGTAATAATTGCTTTGCAGGGAGACGGTCAAATCTCCGGTGTTGACGGCATTGCCCTTGGTGTCGACATACCAGTTGCGGCCACGATATTCAGCGGGATACCCATTATAGACGAGCATGTGATTCCACATCACTTCGTAACCGTTTTTCGGTATAGGAAACGGGATGCCGCCTATGGCCCCTTCCAGTGCCAACCCTTCTTTGGCGAGCTGGGCATTCATGGCGTTTTTTTGGATATTGTCGAGTACCCAGGCTGGATAGGCAACGCTGCGATGGCTCGGATAGACATCCATGTGATACGTTGGATACCGCTGCAACAAGGCTTTGCTGGTTTCGCTGAGCTTGTTGGCATGTTCGCCAATATTCTTGCTGGAAATTGAATAGAGCGGCTTTTCGTTGGGAAAGGGATTTGTCCAGCGCCCTGATCCTTTTTGGAAGTCTGAGGGGAGGTCGTTTACGGGGAGGCCACCGGTGTAGGCAGGTATGGTGCCCTCACGATTACTGGCTTTTTCCGCGCCGAAGGGCGTCAAGGAAGCACCGAGTTGGAGCGCTTCTTTAGCGCTGACCCCGGTGTGGGCAGTGGTACCGTAGAGAGTTCCCACCAGCAGGAGAACGTATACTATACAAGGTGGGTACTTCATAAAAAAAACCTCCATGGCCTTGCTTAAAAAGCAACCTGATAGGTGAAAGAGAGCCAGCTCTTGTCGCTATAAGGAGCGCCAAGAACGCGCGAACCAAAGATAGAATCAGGAGCGTCCTCAATCTTTTGGTCGTAGATGGTGTAGGCGAGATCGAACTGATGGCGGACATAGACCTTTGCCGTCAGCCCGACTTTAATGGTGGTAAATCCTTCGTTGCCACCGCCGTTTGAAGGCGCATTGCCGTGAAAGTTTTTAGAGAAAAACAGCGGCATTTCCAAATCTACCCCTGGATAGACTTGCAGCCATGTCGGCACGAACGACACGGCCAGGCTCATAAAGTCTTTATCGGCACAGCCGCGCATCGTGGAGTCCGAATCACAGGACGGGAGATAGCCTTGGGCTCGATAGAGTTCGGGATGTTCGGTCACGCGGTCGAGCCTGGACCAGGTCAGTTCCGCTGAAAGGACCGAAGAATGATACAAGGGGCTGGGCCCGAAACTGGTCACACCGTTGATCAGACCATGCCAGGTATCTCCCCTGGCCCCTTCGTAGCCGTTCGTTGGACCGGCGGACGCTGCGCTGTCACTGACCAAGGGATCATTACTGCGATGTGAGAGTTCAACACCAACAGAAGAGCCGCCGATATTCTTGGAAAGCGTCACCCCCAGGAGCCCGATATCACGGGCATAGACCGCGCGCGTTTGCCCGTCGTCGGCCACTTGAGCCAGCCACCCGCCTTTATCATCAAAACGACGCGCATAAAGGCCCAGCATACCGTCCAGCCATGTCGGCCGCCAATTGATTCCAACCCCCACATCCCCGCTTCCACCTTCGAGAGCGGCAAGCCGTTTCACATTGGGCCCTTCATTCACGCCGTCAGCGCCAAAATAGGTGCCGCCTTCCGGGATACGATTGGGACGCCATTCGAATCCGAGCTGCGCCACCAGGGAAATTTTCGGGTTGATTTGTGTCAACATCGACACCTGAGTAGACGGCAACGCCGTTTCTTTCGCTGATGCTCCGGGATTGGAAATCGCCTTAAGACCGTCACTGGGCGCCTGGGAATACGAGACCGCATGGGTGCTGCCAAACAATGATTCTCCCCAGACGAGGGCGTGACGCCCCATCTTCACATTCCAAATGGCATGGCCCACGTTAAAAGCGCCAAAAACAAAAGCATCGAGCAGTTCAGCCGAGGGACCATTGTAATAGCGCTGCACAGAGGAGGTGAACTCATTATTAACGTAGCTCGTGGGCGCTGCCCCCGTGCCAAGCGCGTTGGGATTACTGCGGTCGAAGTCGCTATAGGCGGTGTCATGCCAAGCGGCGGCCGTAACGCGCAAACCGTACCGCTCACGATAGCTCAGATCGAACTCACTCAGCCAATCGAGCCGATTGGTGATGGTGTCGTAGCGGTCGAAAAGCGCATCCCCCTGATCATACAGGGCGTTGTTGGCAATGCGGGGATCGCGCCCCTGCAGACGCGTCCCCCAGTTATATCGCAGAGTATTGTTCCAACTTAACTGCAAATCCGGGGAGTTGGTAGGAAGAGGAAAAGCGTTGCTCTGTTGTGTCCACAATAGCATCACGTCCATGATTGCCCATACAAGGACGCGGAGTGCAGGTCTTTGACACAACAAAAAAAAGTTTCGAATACTTTTCATCTTGTGAGAATGTCACGCCTCCAAGCTGAATTAATAACTCCAATTTTTATTATTCTAAAGGCATACAGATATAAAAGAAACGAAGAATAATGGCTGCGAAGTGATAATTTTTCTGGTCGTTAGCATCAGTTCAATCTTTTGCACCACATTGTGACCCTGCTATATCCCGTTGTAGCTGGGCCTGCCACCTTATGACGGAGAAATTACACAATAAAAAATAGCTAGCCATATCAATATGGATTGTCATTTTTTATCAATCCTGTTTATATACAGATGATTCTTCTTCTCAAAAAAATAGCCTCGTCCCCTGTGCTTCTTCTCATCCGAGTTACGCTAAGGTGCTAGTGATAAATGTAATCTTTCTTAAGCGTTGGATAGAGTGGATAAGAAAAGAGTATCAGCTTTAAAAACCAAGGCCGATCGAGTGGTACGATTAGAGTGATGGACACCATGATACAATCCAACGGAGAACCACTGGTGAATGTAAAGAAAAATTTTCCTGTCTGGATGATAGCTGCAATGGTGGTAACGCTTCTGCCACTGTTGTCCGGCGGTATATGGTTCTACCACGCAGAAAAATATGCGGCTCGGCAACAGGTTGAAAAACAATTCACCGCCATTGCACATCTCAAGATGGACCAGATCATCGCCTGGCGCAACGCGCGTCTTGATGATGCTGCAGTGCTGACGGAGAGTCCCTTTCTAGCCCAAGGAGTGGCTCGATTCAGAGTCAATCCGAATACCATAAATACCGAGGAACTCCGCAGTCGTTTTCAGAGTATTCAGACCCATTACCATTACACCGATATTCTGATGGTTGCACCGGACGGAGGGATAATCCTAAGTCTAAGTGGGACGACGGGAACACTCCCTGCCTATATGGCTGCCTTAGCTGAAGCTCTGAGCGGACGCAAACCCGTATTCGTCGACCTACACGCTGAACCGCAACACCCAGCCCCCCATACCTGTGTGGTTGCGCCGATTTTTGCCAGCGATGGACAGGCTTAGCCGCCACTTGGCGCGATCATCCTTATTTATGATGCCGCCCAGAGCCTGTATCCCTTGGTGCAAGCCTGGCCGGTTCCGACCAAGACTGCGGAAACACTGCTGGTCCGGCGTGATGGAGACACCGCGCTGTTCCTGAGCGAATTGCGCAATCATCCTGAAGCAGCGCTCCAGTCTCGTATCCCGTTGAACCGTACGGATGTTCCCGCAGTCATGGCCGTACGGGGTCAGGAAGGTTTTGTTGAGGGCCTGGATTATCGTGGGGTCAAAACCATGGCGGTCATCCTGCCTGTCCCTGATTCCCCTTGGTTCCTCGTCGTCAAAGATGATGCCGCAGAAATCTATGCCGGATGGCGTGTTCGCGCCACGCTGATTTTGCTGTTACTCGCAGCATTGACGATTGGACTGGGCGCCCTGTGCCTGATGGCCTGGCAATTCTACCAGAAAAAGGCGTATTACTACGCCCTCTATGACACTGAATCCAAACTGCGCGCCAGCATGGAACGCCACAGCATCACCCTGAAAGCTGTCGGTGATGGCATTATTGCCACTGACCCCCAGGGACTCATAGAACTGTTGAACCCCGTTGCCGAGGCACTGACCGGCTGGAGTCAAGAGGATGCCTGCGGCAGGCCGTTGGAGGAGGTCTTTCATATCCTCAATGAAGAGACTCGGAAGAAGGTGGAGAACCCCGCGGCTAAGGCTTTGCGCGAAGGACGGATAGTGGGCCTGGCCAATCACACCCTGCTCATTGCTAAAAACGGATTCGAACGGCCCATTGCTGACTCAGCTGCGCCGATCCACAATACCCAAGGGGAAATCGCCGGTGTCGTCCTGGTTTTCCGCGACCAGACCGTTGAACGCCGGACACACCGGTTGCTCCAGATGCGGTTGAACCTGGTGGAATATGCCGCTACGCACACCTTGGATGAGCTTTTGACCAGAGCTTTGGATGAGATCGTTGCATTGGTGGGCAGTTCCATCGGATTTTACCATTTTATTGATGCCGATCAAAAAACTATTTCCCTGCAGCAATGGTCCACCCACACGCTGAAAGACTTCTGCCGGACCGAGGGGAAAGGGATGCATTACCCCATTGATCAGGCCGGAGTCTGGACTGATTGTATCCACGAAAGGAAGCCGGTCGTCCACAACGACTATGCATCGCTGCCGCACAAAAAAGGGCTGCCCGAAGGCCATGCCGCAGTGGTCCGCGAACTGGTTGTTCCTATCATGCGGGCAGACAAGGTGGTTGCGATCCTGGGAGTGGGCAATAAACCGGAAGCCTACACTGAAGAGGATATAGAGACCGTCTCGTACCTGTCTGACGTGATGTGGCAGTTTGTAGAGCAAAAACAGGCGGAAGAGCAACTCCTCGCAAGTGGAGAGCGCTATCGGAGCTTGTATCAAAACATGATGGATGCTTTTGTTGTGGTGGATATGAAGGGGTGCGTCAAGGAATGCAATGAGTCTTTCAGCACCATGTTGGGCTATACGGAAGAAGAACTCAGGCAATTGCGCTATGCGGACGCAACGCCAGAAAAATGGCAGGCGTTCGAAATGCAGATTGTGAAAGAACAGGTAAAACCGCATGGCCGTTCCATTCTCTATGAGAAAAAATACCTACGAAAGGACGGGGTTGTCATCCCTGTAGAGTTGCGGACTTTTCTTATTGTCAATGACGAAGGCAAGCCGGAAGGCATGTCCGCTATTGTTCGTGATATATCCGAGCGCAAATTGGCAGAGGAAGAGCGGGGAAAATTGCAGGCGCAGTTGAACCAAGCCCAGAAAATGGAATCGGTGGGTCGGTTGGCAGGTGGGGTCGCTCACGACTTCAACAATATGCTCAGCGTAATCCTCGGGTACACGGAACTGGCCTTGACCAGGGTCGGACCGTCCGATCCCTTGCATATAGATCTCCAGCACATTTTTGACGCCGGCAAGCGTTCCGCTGATATAACCCGGCAATTGCTGGCCTTTGCACGCAAGCAGACCATCTCCCCCAAGGTGCTCGATCTGAATGAGACGGTGGAAAGCATGCTCAAGATGCTGCGGCGCCTCATTGGCGAGGATGTCAACCTGGCCTGGTTACCAGGCATAGGTTTATGGCCGGTCAAGATGGACCCATCGCAAATGGATCAGCTCCTTGCCAACCTGTGCGTCAATGCCCGTGACGCTATCAAAGGGGTGGGCAAGATAACCATTGAAACAGGAATAGTGACCTTTGACGAAGCCTACTGCGCCGACCACTTAGGCTTCATCCCCGGCGACTTCATTCTTTTGTCTGTCAGTGATGATGGCTGCGGTATGGACAGAGAAATCTTAGATAAAATTTTCGAGCCTTTTTTCACCACCAAAGAAGAAGGCCAGGGAACTGGCTTGGGGCTGGCCATGGTCTACGGCATCGTCAAGCAAAACAACGGGTTTGTGAACGTCTACAGTGAGCTGGGACAAGGAACAACCTTCAATATCTACCTGCCTTGTCACGAGGGCGAAGCCGAAGAAATCCGGGAAATACTCACTACGGAAATACCTTCAGGTCATGGTGAGATGATCTTGATCGTTGAGGACGAGGTTGCAATCCTAGAGCTAGGCAGGACCCTGCTTGAAAGGTTGGGCTACACGGTACTGACTGCGAGCACACCTGGCGAAGCCCTGTTGCTGGCCAAGGAGCATGCTAACGAGATTCATCTGCTGATCACCGACATCGTCATGCCCGAAATGAATGGCCGCCAATTGGCTGATCACTTGCACACGCTTTATCCGAATATCAAACCCCTGTTCATGTCTGGCTACACTGCCAATGTTATAGCACATCGGGGAATATTGGACGAAGGCGTGAACTTTATGCATAAACCATTCTCCGCAAAGGACCTCGCTACCAAGGTGTACGAGGCGCTGAGACGGGGATAGTTTTTTTTGATGTGCTGCACAGAAAAAATGGCCACAAAATTATAACGGACCAGGCCGATTGGTTCCAACCATTCTAACCTAACAGTGGGCTTGACGTAGTACTCTACCCTGCTGTTTTCTAACAGTTTTCACGCTAACTGTTATCCCTTAGACTGCAAAGCTTGCTTTTTGGACTACCCGATTCACCCCTCTTGTCCTCTGCCCTTTCGTTAAATTTATATCAGGAAAATAATTCAGAACTTGTTGTTCGGTAATTCGATTCAGGTAAGGTGGTCCGGGTTTGTAAGGAGCCTGTGTTTCACACTGGATGGAAAGAGAGTGTAGTGGATAGTCAACGTTATTTTTTAAAGATTTTTTAGAAAGGCAAGAGAACACAAAAAAAGCCCTGAAGTATCAGGGCTTGAAGGGGCATCAGGGTGGCAAGGTAAGCTAAGCCTGCATGCTGCAGATAGCTCTTACCTTGCCATTTCTCGGTTTAGGGATTGGGGCCGTTATGACAGCTCCAGCATGTTACAGGCTCATTAGCAGCAAAGGTTTTGGTGCCACGATCTCCAATGTTGAAGGTTTTAGTTGTCTTGATTACCGCCAAAGGAGAGCCGCTGCTGGTGGTACCATGGCAATAGTAGCAGGTGGTTTTCGCTTCGGTGCCGAAAGCGTCATGATGGCCTGATATCCAAGACTGGCCGAGGTTATGCATGCCATGGGGACCGCCATTAATGCTACTTGGCATGGTCGTATGACAGACGGTGCACTCGCGGATCGCCGCAGCATATCCCTGGGCCTTGACGGCCGACGAGATATCATTCGCCTGGTTGCCGTTGGCACTGGGTTTATCGGTGAACTCGGCATGGGTCGAATTGTGGCAGGCCTCGCATTGCAAATTGCTGTGGCCAGTGCTGAAGCGGAACAAGCTCCAACCTTTTGCGGGTGTATCGGTATTGGAAGCAAAGCGTGTATCGGTCCAGGTCTTGAACGTACCGTCAGTGTTGATGGCCACGGTTTCCCGTGTACCGTCGTGATGGCAGGCCTGACAGGTCGGCATATCGAACCAGCCTTCACGCGCTTTATTGCCTACCGCAGCCATTGAACCATGGCAGGACTGGCATTCCATGATGTGCTGACCGGTTGCATTCACCGGATTACCCATAGCGCCGCGCAGGCACTGGGTTTTCTGACCCGGATGGCAGTTGTAGCAGGAAACGCGGGTACCGATGCTGTTCAGTGTCTGGGTAGCGCCAGGCAGCGTGACATTGGCATGGCGGTTATGCATGGCCGCAGTCATATTGGAGACGCCGGTCGTTCCTTTGATCCCCCATACCGCCAGTGCGTTGCTGTTATGGCAACTGTCACACAGTATAGGTTTGCCGTTGTCGCGAGCTGAGGATTCAAGGCTTGTTCCGTAGCCTTTTTGGGTGAGCAGACTGGCATAGCTGGTGCCTACATTTTTCTGATCGTGCAGGCGCAGAATATTCAAGCGCCAGTCTTCTTCAGAATTAGGGGTCAGGTTCACCCAACCGGCTGTGGGTTTGGCGGCAGCGCTACCTGTAACGCTGGCATGACAAGTAAAGCAGTTGATTTCGCTGGAAACCGGGAGCACTGCGTTGCTGCTGGCGATCGCCGTACCGCTGCTGTCGAGGGCAGTAACTTTGACCATCGGGAAATAGTTGGTATTCTTGTTGTCGTCGATTGGTGTGATCGGAATGCCGGAAGCCTCAAACCAGTTGTACGTCGCATCCCAGGCGAGCGGAGCCGGGGTGTTGGAGGGGGTCGGATTGCCGGTGAGGCCGACATCGGGTGTCAGATTGACACCAAACAGCGGTAAGTCATACTGCCAAAAATTGGTCTTGGATTGGCTGGAGCTGTTCACCGAGCCTGTGGGGTCAGGCGTGGACTGATAGGTTAGTTTATAGCCTGGATTAGTTGTGGGGTTGATCAACTTACCATTCACCACCAGCTGGGCATTCAAATCGTTGAAAGGTGGCAGCAGGGTGAATATGGAAAAATCGGAATCCGCACAGTGCATACCCAAGTCGTTCCAGGCGAAGAGATGCGTGCCACTGGTTGAAACAACCGGCGTGCCGCCCACGGTATAGCTTATTGAGGTATTGGTTATGTTGCCGGCCTGATCAGTAGCCTTCACGCTAAAACTTTTGGAGCCAACGGTGGATAGGTCGAGGTTGGTACCGTTCGCCACCGTTCCCGCGCACGCGTTCACCCCAGCGGTCAAATCGGTACAACTGTAACTGGCTTTGACGGTCTGGTTTTGGGTATACGTTGCACCGCTAGTGTCCCGTGCGGTTAGTGTCATCTTTTAATTTAGAGACTTTCTCAAGTATCACCGCTGCGCTTTTTGTCCATGTGAATGGCTTGGCCGATCTGTTGTTGTGCTGCTTGATGAAGCGGTGAATC
>Ga0209697_10001140_pt1 | contig 42308 bp, 40 predicted proteins | sample AliMusrvi5mmetaG_FD_184115 | JGI IMG/M metagenome (GOLD analysis project Ga0209697, IMG submission 184115) | Freshwater lake bacterial and archeal communities from Alinen Mustajarvi, Finland, to study Microbial Dark Matter (Phase II) - Alinen... | ecosystem: Environmental > Aquatic > Freshwater...
TGTCACTCTTACGCTCTGCATCTCTGGTACTACCTAGCTGTTTGGCTGGATTGATGGCTACTATCACAATGCCGGCTAATATAGCTATGATAGCTACTACTAGGAGGATTTCGAGGAGGGTGAAGGCTTTGGTACTGGAGGAGAGGGGGTGGGATTTTTGCATAATTATTTCTTTCTTAAAATAACTTTTTGCACAGCAGACATAATATCTTTTTCACCCATACCATAAAGTTCTAATAGTTCTTCAGGCGTGCCAGACTGTCCAAATTTATCATTAACACCAACAAATTCTATGGGTGCTGGGAAATTTTTTGCCAGACATTCCGCCACGGCAGATCCCATACCACCAGCGATCTGATGTTCTTCAACGGTGACTATCGCACCAGTTTCTTGTGCTAACTTTACGAGTGCATCTTCATCTAAAGGTTTTATGGTAGCAAGATTCATCACTGTAACTTTTTTTCCATCAGCTTCAAGTTTCTTGGCGACGTTAAGTACACGATAGAGTAATGCGCCTGTGGCAATAATACCTACATCAGATTTTAATGATGGCAAATTGACAGTCGAACTATTCGGAGTTGTGACATATGATCTAAAAATAACTTGTGCCTTCCCTATCTCAAAAGGAGTTTCGTCAGTAGTAATAACCGGAGTCTTCTCACGAGCTAGACGAATATAAGTTGGCTGATCAGTTTTGCTAGCTGCGATAGTAGCCTTACGAGCTTCAATAGCATCACATGGAGATATTACAACCATTCTCGGTAAAACTCGCGTAAGAGCAATATCCTCGAGTGCTTGATGTGAACCACCATCTGGACCAACTGAAACTCCAGCGTGTGAACCAGCAATCTTCACCGGAACATTGTTGTAACAAACAGTTGTGCGTATCTGCTCCCAATTGCGACCCGGGCTAAAAACCGCATAAGAACTTATAAAAGGAATCTTTCCCATTGCCGCCATTCCACTTGCTACAGACACGAGATTTTGTTCAGCTACACCGACTTCTACAAATCTCTCAGGAAATTTCTGCTTAAACGATTGCATCTGTGTAGAATCTGTAAGGTCAGCACAAAGTCCGACAATTCGCTTATCCAACTCTGCCGCTTTGAGTAAACCTTCGCCAAAGCCTTTACGAATAGGAACTTGCTCGACGTTCTTGTCGAAGAGGTGAGGGTTAAGTTTTTGAAGGGGGTTGAGGGGCATATTAATTTAAAATTTTTACTCCTCCGCCTTAACTCTCCCACCAAGCGTCCTAACCGCACGCAATGCCGTCTCTATCTCCTCTGCTGTCCCTGGTGGCTTGCCATGCCATTCAAACTTACGCTCAAATTCTGGAATACCTTTTGATGGAATAGTATTGGCAATAATCACGGACGGTCTATCGAAAACTGCATGGGCCTCACCAATTGCTCGATCTATATCACGGAAATTATGACCATCGATTTCTTGAACATGCCAATTGAAAGCGCGCCACTTATCTACAAGTGGATTCAAAGGCATAATATCTTCTGTAAAACCATCAATCTGAATATTATTGCGGTCCACAATGACGGTGAGGTTTTGAATCTTCTCTTTTCCGGCAAGCATAGCTGCTTCCCAACAATTTCCCTCATTGAGCTCGCCATCACCCATCAAACAGTAAAATTGTTTACCAGAACTTTTTCCATTATCAATCCTGTCTACTAGTGCCATCCCAATAGCTTGTGAAAGACCGGAGCCAAGAGGACCAGAAGACGTCTCTAGACTCGGTAACCATTCGCGGTGTGGATGACCTTGAAGTGATGAACCGAGCTTACGCAAAGTCTTCATCTTTTCTACAGGGAAATATCCTGCATGAGCCATTGTTGCATAAAGTACTGGACAAATATGACCATTCGAAAGTACGAGACGATCGCGATATTGCCAAGTAGGATTCTTGGGATCATGTCTCAATGTGTGAAAATATAAATATGTAAAAATGTCCGCCATGTCCAAGGGGCCTGCTGTATGACCAGATTTTGCTTCGATCAAAGCCTCTATAATCGAGCGACGAATTTCCCGAGCTTTATTTTCGAGGATTAGAACTTTTGCATCAGTAAGAACAAGAGGCATAGTGAGATAATTATAGCATGATAGCCCTGTTAGCTGTGCAAGTTAGGTGTGAATTGGAAATCTTTGGCAAAAATTTATAATATCTCCTGTGAAAATTTATAATTTCTGCGGAGTTTCTTCATAATGATTACTTATACTTACTTGTGCTGGAGTCCTGAGCTTCCGCGGGCACCGATTGGTATCAGATATTCGCCTTATCAACGAGTGTCTACGGATTCAATTCCCGTGGTGTCCAAGCAAATTATTGACATCAAATAAGGATGCCGTATACTTAAATAGTCGAATAACTCGACTGGTGGACACTGATACACAATTGATAACACTAAAGCCCTCATTCGGGGGCTTTTGTGTTTAATTTTGCAGAGCAAACCGATAAAACTTCATCTGAAGTTCCCTTAATTTACTTATAACTTCCCCTGGATTTTCATCATTAAAAATAGCAGAACCAACGACTAGCCTGTCAGCACCAGCATCTAGTAAAAGTGATGCGGTATCAAGCGACACAGCCCCATCTACTGAAATCATCAAATCTGGATATTTAGCACGAATTTCTTGAATCTTGTCTAGTACTTTTGGTTCAAAAGACTGACCTTGATAACCAACGCGGTTAATTCCCATACACTGGATGAATTGGATCTTATCTTTAAGTGGCTCAATCACGCTCACAGGAGTCGCAATATTTAGGGCTAAACCAACTTCGACTTTTCCCTGTAAAGAATTTATGGCACCAACAACATCTCCTTTTGACTCTGCGTGAATAATTATTCTAGATGCACCAATCATGACAAAATTTTCTACCTTTTCTTCTGGCTTATCTACCATGAGATCAAATTCATACTCGAGATCCTGCCAATCTGGCAAACCAATCTCTTCATGGAGCATTTTTTCAAAAGAATCATCATGCTTTTTGTATGGCCAAGAAAAAGATGGTACAAAATATCCATCACAAATATCTATTTGAATAGTTGAGACAAGACCTTTGACCTTGTCGACCTTATCAAGCACTTCAGCGTAGTCTTGAGGTAATATTGCGGGAATTATTTCGATGGCGCGTTTTTGTTCGTTTTTATTCATAAAGTTGTGAGTGAGTGCCAAAGTCTATTGCCAGATATTTATCATTACTAATCTCTTTCAGTATAAGTCTTAAATCACCTGTAATATTTATACTTATACATCCATCGTATTCTCCATGCAAAGGGTGATTATCTAGCAATTTATTATGCTTATCAGCTATAAACATATCGACTCGCTCGGCAACTTTGCTCTGCATCTTAGCCGAAACTTTTTCTAATCTTTTATCAAGTCTATGCGTGTGAATAATAATCAACATTCAACAAGCATAACAATTCAAAATTAGGAACGCAATTGTTTAATCAACTCTTCACCAGAATGTGCGACTTGAAATTTTCCATCAGCATAATCTTTCTCGGCCTCAGCGATAGCTGCTCTCAAATATGCATTCGGCCTTTCAACGGCAGAAAGAGTTATTTCCTTATCGCGAACAAACTTCTTCAAAAAACTATTTATAAGAGTGCTAAGAGAAATACCAATCTCATCCGCCGTTTCTTGGGCGGCCTTTTTGAGACTTTTATCCATCTTTATACTGATCATAGTTTTGGTGTTTGTAGTCATTTTTGTAGTTGTTGTAGTCATATACTAAAGTATATACTTTGGTATAGTTTTGTCAAATGCTAAATTAGTTGCACGCTTCCGCGCTTTATTCAATAGCGTCAATTTGAGCAATCCTCCTCTTATGACGTTCCTCGCCAGAGAATGAAGTCGTGAGCCAAAGTTCAATAATATGCAAGCAAGTCTTCTCATCGACGAAACGTGCACCAATAGAAAGTACGTTACTGTCATTATGCTTGCGAGAAAGTTCTACAATTTCTTCATTCCCTCCATTCCAAACAGCAGCTCTGACTCCAGGAAAACGATTGGCGACTATTGCTTCACCTTCACCTGTGCCACCGAAAATTATTGCTTTTGTCTCGCCGGTCAAATCTTCGGCAACTTTCAAAGCTGCAGCCGCCATATAAACAGGATAGTCATCACCCTCTACAAGTTCGTGAGCACCGACGTCTAGAGTGGTGTAATTTTCCTCATCTAGAAATTTTTTGACGGATTCTTTGAGGTTGAAACCCGCATGATCGGAGGCGAGGATGATCAAAGGATGGTGTTGAGAAGGTGACGTCAAATTTTGAGAATTTTTTGTTTGTTTTTTCATATAGTTAAATTTATTACTTATTTATGCTTACACGCTTCTTTATTCTACCAATAATCAGGCCAATCAATAGACAAATAATAATCACCGGCCAGAAATATACAGCAAAGATTAAACCAAGCAAATAACCCCAATCAGGACTATACCAACCAATCGCAACAATCAAAACACCTACTACATAGATAGTGATACCAGTCATCAATCCTCTCAACCAATATTTTTTAGGCTTCTGCATATGATTAATATTTACTTCTCACCTTTTAATATAAGTCTCTTATCAAAACCACCACGTTCCGCGAGTTTCTGCGCACGAATATTTTCTACGTTCTCATAACCAGGAAGTTTTTTCAATGCTTCGAGGACTTCTATAACGTCTGCTAATTCTTTAATGTCACCTTTTTCTGCAAATTCACCAACCTCTTCAGTCAGCTTATTAATAAGTGCCTGCTTGAATTCTTCTGGTGAAGCTACTCTTTTTTCATAAGCAACTCGTTTCTGGTCAAGAATATCTGGGATATTGTCTCTCACAAGTTTTTCATAGGATTCCATGGAATTTTAACACAAATAATTTACACCAACATCCCCGCCTTGACCACATGATCAACGAGAGTGTACGTGTACCCCATTTCATTGTCATACCAAGCGAGAACTTTTACTAGATTACCACCAACAACTCGAGTAAATGCGAGGTCGGCTATCGATGCATGACGATTGCCGATAATATCATGAGAAACTAGCTGCTCCTCTGTAACCGTAAAGATACCGTTCCAGCGCTTGTCGGCTGCGGCTTTTTTCAAAATAGCATTGACCTCTTCGGCTGTAGTTGATTTCTTTGAAATAAAAGTAACATCGACAATAGAACCTGTCACAACGGGGACACGGATAGAAATACCGTCGAACAAACCTTTGAGTTCTGGCATAACTTGAGTGACAGCAATAGCGGCACCAGTCGATGAAGGAACAATATTCTGTGCAGCAGCACGACCTTCACGAAGGTCTTTCTTAGAAGGACCGTCGACGAGTGACTGACTAGCGGTGTAACCATGAACAGTGTTGAGTAAGGCTTTCTCAATACCAAGTGCCTCATTCAAAATAGCGATGAGTGGTGAACCAGCGTTGGTGGTACAAGAAGCATTTGAAGAAATTTGGCAACCCTCGAGCTTGTCTTCGTTCATAGACATAAGAACGGTGGCGCCTTGAACTTTGGAATCTGGAGCATCTTTGACTGGAGCAGACACGACTACCCTTTTGGCACCAGCGTCGATGTGAGCATGAGCCTTCTCGCTAGAAGTAAAGAGACCAGTAGACTCTACGACTACATCAATATCCAACTTTTTCCATGGCAACTGTACAGGATCACGCTGACTTATAAAAAGAATCTCATGACCATCCACAACGAGCGCGCCATTAGTGCCCGCTTTTTCATTTATAGAAACATCAAACTGACTAACACCATAAGCAGTGTCGTATTTGAGAAGATAAGCGAAATTCTTTATATCACCGAGATCGTTTATGGCGACAATCTCTATCTCTGGGCGATTCCTAGCGACTTTGACGAAAGCACGACCAATACGTCCAAAACCATTGATAGCTACGCGAATTTTTTTCATATGTTTATATGTGAAATTTGAGGACTTAAACCTCTTTTTAAATTAAAAATAATCTTCGATATAGTATACCATGATGACCTATTTGTTTGGTGCAACTCTCAAAAAGATATCCACATAAATTTCACAAATTTTGGGACTAATTTTGTATACTCAATACAGAGAAAGGAACCTTACAGATGAATGACTATGACCCTGTCGCCAAAGTTCATGATGCACTTCTCAAATTGCAGGAAAATCCGCCGGAGCACTGGGGATTAAATGGTTCAATCCAAGAAATTCGTGTACCTTGTGAAGAACCAGAAGCGAGACTGAGTCAAAAACTGGGAATTAACTTCCAGGTTCTCGTGACTCCAACCGAGCCTCTCCGGGAATATGTAAAAGTTCGGGGTGAAGACCGTTGGATAATCAAGGAAACAAAACCAGATATCGGCGTTGCTCTGGAGGTAGTCAATGAAAAAGGTGTACCGTGTGCACCACGAAGTTCACGCAAGCGTGGCCTTCGTTACCTGATTGAGCAAGTCAAAGTTTTTGCCAGCGACGACTTACCAAAAGTTATTCGGCGAGTCGTCGATAGCATTAACAGGTTCATCAGTACTCTTAGGAGACACTCTGAATCAAGGCTAAGTTGGAAACGTAGTGGCGACCGACAAATGCGACATGCCTATTTCCGTACAAGCCACACTCTCGTTATTCCCAAGTATTGGGATGACGGTAAGATGTCTTTGTCAAAAGTCTGAAGTTTGAGCCTCATGCGCGATCCCCTATCGCGCTTTTTCTTGGAAAAGACAGCAGTACTAGGCGCAAAAAGATATCCACTTTTTCACTTTTTAGTAGTGGTATTTTTATGGCATTTTTGTATACTCGATAGTGGAGATGTTTTTCGTAAACTTGAACCAAAAAACATGAGGTGATTGTGGAAGTAACTGGTCTTAGTGCATTGGAAGTCCGAAACATGAACGCTGACGATCGTGGACGTAAAGCTGAAGAAAAGGGGCGAGATGCATTTTTAATTCTTAAGAAGAAGCCCCGGGGACATTTAGCTTGCGAAGTCATCGACGTTGTCCATGCGGAGAAAGATTCACCGATGGATCAAAGAAAGAAGGATCTTGAAATTACACTTCGAGTAGGTCTTGTTGTAAAGAAGCTTGGGGTGCAGATCAAAAGTTCATATGACAATGTTCGGCATCACTTCAATGCATGCTGCCGAGATGGTGTTTACATTCCGATATTGGTTATCTTGCCAGGAGAAACTCTTGATTCCGTAATTGTGAACGCGCTTCACTTACTGGGCAAGGCATTTAAGTTTCTCTTTTGCGGTGCACATGAGCGAAAGTTTCACTCACAAGGCCACTCACCACAGGTCAAACCGCGGTTTCACCGTCACTACTGCCCTCGACCACAGCGGTTTGCCATGGTTCATTAACTAAGGCAATTTGGTACGTTCAAATCGAAAATGTTTTTCCTTAAGGACGCGAAGATATCATTCGCGTCCTTTTTATTTAATCAACTTATACCGGTTGGAATTCTTTGATTTCATAGCCGTTTTGCGCTATTCTGAGGCAACCATCTTATATAGTCGTTCTGGGCTATAATTGATGAATATTGCGGGATCGTCTAATGGTAGGACACGAGCCTTTGAAGCTCGTTATCTTGGTTCGAATCCAAGCCCCGCAGCAATTGATCTGTACCCCATAAAACTGACACAATAAATATTATTTGAATTACTGAGTAGAGTACCAAACATCGCCATCATGTGAACCAGCAATACAATTTGTACCAGTACAAGCCATCGCAGACCAATTTCCATTATATCCAACATCGGTCCAAGTTATACCTGAGTCTGAAGAATGCCAAATATGACCACTGTTATCACCAACAATACAGTTCGTACCAGTACAAGAGATTGCATTCCAAGCTCCACCATATCCTGTATCGGTCCAAACTGTACCTACTGTTTGAGGTCCTCCACCTGTACTAGTAGCACCTGTAGCAACAGGTGGTGTGTAGTTGGATGGTAGTTTACCTACAAAGGCGACTACTGGGGTGGAGGAGGAGTAACCTGGTTGAGTGGTAAAGCCTTGTTCTGTAAGGAGAGCTACGACAAAGACGTTACCATTCACTTTGGCTATAGCGTAGCCAGTATCTGTGGTAGCTAATGGATCTGTCGGTATAGATGATAGGTAGGTAGGGACAAGTATGGAGAGATTTATACCGGAACAACTCTGATTGGGGTCACATATAGGCGTAAGAGTGGTAGTGATAGTTAATGGTGGTGTACCTTTGTCTATAAGATATTGATTGACTGCTTTGTATAGGGTGTTGATGTCACTCTTACGCTCTGCATCTCTGGTACTACCTAGCTGTTTGGCTGGATTGATGGCTACTATCACAATGCCGGCTAATATGGCTATGATAGCTACAACCAGCAAGATTTCCAACAAAGTGAAACCTTTAGACTTATATTTAAAAAACATGATAAGAGTAGTATATCAAATATTAAATAGAAAGTTTGATAGTCATTTCTATAAAAGGATACTATATGAAGTAAGTGCTCAAAATTATGCATAAAAAGATTACAAATTTCACAATTTATTTTACCATTTCCAACACCGCCAACTCCAGAGGAAGACTTTCTATCTGCGAACGACCTATTTTATCAGCTGCTTCAAGAAGTGCCGACAGCATAGAAGCTGACACACCTTTCTTATCTGCTTGTGTCGAGATAAACGTCCAATCGTCTTCTGATACACGATCTTTTATATAATCCTTTGAGGAAAAAGAATTTTGCAACAAGAATATAAAGCGCATTTTTTCTAACACTAAAGTAGTGAATGTGCTGATCAACAATGAGGCTTGTTCAACTTCTCCAAGAGTCTTTATAGCAAGATCAGCATTCTTGGCTATAAGGTTCTCTATAAAAGAGTTCACGAGCTCAGCCTTTGGAGCGCCAGTGATAGTCTCAACCTCTCCACGAGTGATCTTTTTGGCTACCGAGTTTTTTATAGTTGCCGAACTTTTTGCTCCGGACTCATTGCCCGCTGACGCAATAACTTTCTCAAGCGTACCAAGTGCGTCGCGGAAAGACCCATCACCAAGTAATGCGATAAGATCAGCCGCACCGGGATCGAGTGTATACCCTTCTTCTTTGGCGATCATGATTGAATGAGCACGAATCACATCTCTTGATGGTTTTTTGAATGAAAAAGTTTGGCATCGCGAAATAATCGTCTCTGGAACTTTATTAAGTTCGGTAGTAGCAAGAATAAAAATCACATGAGTTGGTGGCTCTTCCAAAGTCTTAAGCAATGCATTCCAAGCATCTTTGGAAAGCATGTGCACTTCGTCGATAATATAAACTTTATATGGAGAAGAAAAAGACAGGACGGAAACATGTTCGCGAAGATGACGTATATCATCAATACCTCTGTTCGAGGCAGCGTCTATTTCATAAATATCTTCTTCTGCTGTACCGAGAGACTTGGCGAGTATGCGCGCTACACTGGTCTTGCCAGTACCACGGCTGCCAGAAAATAGAAAGGCATGAGCAACATGCTTGCTTGCTATAGCACTTTTAAGCACACTCACTATATGATCTTGCCCGATGACATCAGACCATTTCTGTGGACGATAAGTTCGATATAGGACAGTCATAGAACTATTTTAGCATGGAATCAATAGAGCGCCGATAGCTTATCATATATTCTTTTATTACCTTATATACTTCATTTATATTGTTAGTTTCCATAAGTTTTACACGGAGCTCTTTGGCTCCACCCCAACCTGAAACATAAGCTTTGAAATGTTTTTTCATAACAGCGAAATTTTTAACGGGTTTTACCCTCGATTTTACTGAGTTTGATGAATGAAAAGTCTCATCAAAAAGTTTGGCATGCTCTAGGAGAATTTTTAGACGAACATTCGGCGTTCCAGGTACAGATACACCTTCTTGTAAATCCAAGGCCACAAATTGTGATTTTATATTTTTGATACTACCAAATAACCATGGCTTACCAAATATTCCCCGACCTATCATTACCCCATCACAGCCGGATTCTTTTGTCTTCTCTAAACCATCAGCCACAGATTCTACGTCGCCATTTCCAATTATAAGAGTTCTATCTTTTGGTGCCAAATCTTTCTGGACTTCGTCTCTCAACTTTACTATCTCTGGCATAATTTCCCAGTGAGCCGGAACGTCCGACATTTCTTTGCGAGTTCTCAGATGTATAGTTAAAGCCGGTAAAACATTTCCTTTTTGAGACCCAGATCGACCAACCAACCCTTCATGAAGTAACAAACGAATCCAACCAAGATCTACCTTGTTATAACCAATTCTTGTCTTAACGGAAACCGGAATTCCACTAGCACCACTCTCCTTCCCACTTTTTTTATTAACACCCACCCCTTCTCGTGCTGCTCGCAAAACAGCCAATGCCATTTCAGGGTTCTTGATCATTGCTGCACCACCACCCTGCTTCTCCACAGCACGATCCGGACAACCCATATTAATATCAAGCCCATCAAAACCCAATTTTGCCACCAACTTTGCTGCTTTTCGCATTGCATCTGGATGACCAGTAAAAAGTTGAGCAACTATCGGACGCTCTTTGGGAGAAAATCTAAGATCTATAAGCAAACGTTTACGACCGGCTGAAACCAAGCCATCAGCCGAAACAAATTCTGTCCACATAACATCTGGTTTGCCGTATTTTGCAATAATTGTCCTAAAAACAGAATCTGTCACATTGGCCATTGGTGCCAAAACAAAAATCGGTCGACCAGACAACGATTGTAGTCTTAATTTTGTCCAAAAATTTTTACGTGCAGTCATAACTATAATAGCTTACTATTTGATCTTTCCTAGCAACGTTGTCACATCCTGGTCTCGGAGAGAACTACCCAATACTACAACCGCATAGATATCACCACGAGATGACAACTTGCTCGAAGTCGCGACACTTAGACTGGTTGTACTATTCACACTAGCAGAACTTACACCAATAGAAAATAGCCCAACCCCAGTACGGTTCGCCTCTGGCAAATATCCATTTTTACCACCCAAATATGAAGACCAATTCAAAAAATATGTAGGATTTGTCCAAACATGATCACGAATGGTTTTTGTTTTCAATTTTGTAATCTCCAAAATAGTTGGGTCATTTGAATATATCCAATTTATTATACGTACAATGTCACTTGGTGAAGATACGTTATCTGGTGACAACCCTGCGGGATCAGCGATATACGTTCTATATGCGCCAATCGATTGAGCAAAATCATTCATGGCTTTTATAAACTTTATACGACCATAGACAGACGCCAATGCTTCAGCCGAATCATTCGAAGAAACCATAAGCAAAGGATACATAAGATCACTAGCGGTGAAGGTTTCACCTTCAGTAAATCCGGCAGTATTACCATATATCTGCATTACTTTTGCTCCAATCGTTATACGAGTGTTCGGATCGATCAGGTGTCTAACCAAGACAGCAGTAATAAGTTTTGTAAGTGAAGCGATTGGTAATGTGCGGTCAGAATCTTTTTCTACAACAACACTATCAGTAGTTAAATCTTTTACTAAGTAAGCCTTTGCAGTGATGGTGGTGGTCCCAGATTGAGGAATAACTCCAATTTCTCCTTCTTCTTCCAAAGCGTTATATTTTTCCGTAGTTGTAGCAATAACAACCCCAACTCCATTGTTCGAATTAGAAGAAGTTTTATTTGATTTCACAATAGATACAATACTCAATCCAATTATAACAACTAGTAAACCTCCAAAAAAGACTATAGAAAAATTCCTCATATTACTTCATCATATCATCTATAGAAAATATTTGATCCATAGCGTACATCTATATATTCTAGAGTACTAGTTGCATGAGTCCAGAAAGTTATCAGATTGGAAATCTCATCTGGGATTGGCTGGGCTTCATTTAGATAAATAACTGTCATATCACTTTTTTGAGGAGATTTTACATACATTTCATACTCATTATTTGGTTTTAAAAGTATAGCCAGAACATCAATATTGTTTGCTTTTACTGAATCATATGCCTTCTGTAACTGCAGAAACTTGGTAGAAGACGCTATGTTTGAACCAAGCACACTATCAGGAACATAATATCTATTGAATGTTTGAGGAAATGAATCTGTAGTTTTCTGGAAAGCCAAACCTGACTGGTCAACGAGATAACAATCGGCGATAGACATATTATCGAAATCCGGTAATTCTGGACATGCAATAGCTGATGGGACTTTTTCTATGATTGCAATAAGGATTTGATGAAGTCCATCTATACGGACAACTACATCATCTATCCTTGGAGAGACGGCACGTAGTGATCGTACTAAAGCACTTCTAGGATAAGTGACTATACTTTTCCTAGAAAAAATTCCCAGATAATTACCGAATAAAGTCTGCTCTGCTACTGTTTGTAAAGTCGGGGCAATATCGCTATCAGCACCTGTGATCTGTATAGAATTTATAGTAAATACCGAAAGTTTTGTGAGCCAAGAAACCACATAAATTACAAGAATTATCAATATAACCCATTTGACGATCCTGTAGAAACGCGACAAATTACGCTTCTTACTAAATCGTAATGACTGTTTTACCATAATATTTTACTAGAGCATCTGGAATTTTGATGGAACCGTCTGCTTGTTGGAAGTTTTCAACCAAGGAAACGAGTATACGAGGAGATGGAAGTGCTGTCGAATTGAGCGAATGAGCGTATTTCATTTTGCCTTCGGCATCTTTATAACGAATATTGAGGCGACGACACTGGAAATCATGGAAATAGGAAGCGGAGCTGATCTCTCGATACTTGCCTTCCTTTGGTACCCAAAGTTCTACATCATACTTTTTTACTTGACCAAGACCCAGATCACCACCACAGTTTATAACTGTACGATAAGGAATATTGAGCGATTCCATAAACTCCTCGATATTGCGATTTACTTCTTCATGATATTTTACTGATGCTTCGTGGTTGGCTTCACAAAGGATAACTTGTTCAAATTTGTAAAATTCATTTACACGAATAAGTCCACGAATGTCTTTTCCGTGGGCACCAGCTTCGCGACGATAACATGGAGAAAAGCCCAAATATCTTTTTGGAAAATCAGAAAGATTTAGAACCTCGTCAGCATGCAAACCCATAATCGGTACCTCAGCTGTTCCTGCGAGATAGTCACCATCTTGAGTCTTGTACATATCTTCTTCGCCTTGAGGTAGATAGCCAGTACCAAAAAGATTTATACGCCTAACTATGATCGGTGGAATCACTGGTACGAAGTTTTTACCAGCAAAAAAGTCCAAGGCATAATTCCATATAGCAAAACATAGTCTCACTCCTTCACCAGTCAGAAAATATCCACGGAAACCGTGCACTTTTGATCCTCGTTCAAAATCTACCATATGAAGACGGGTCATCAACTCTATGTGATCTTTGGGAGTAAAATCTGCGAATTTTGTCTGCTCACCCCAGGTCTTGATCTCTTTATTGTCCGCGTCACTGTCACCGTCTGGTACAGACATGTCTGGAATGTTCGGGACATGAAGCATCAAGTTCTGCCATTTTGCCACAACGTCCTTGAGAGCAAGTTCGTCTTGTTCTAGTCCGGCTTTTACAGTTTTCATGGCAGCAATTAGAGTGGCACGCTCTTCTGGAGAAATTGCTCCACCTACTCCAGTTGCCGATGCGGCACCTAAAGCAGAAATTTTTTCGCTGGCGGAATTTTGCTCAGCACGCTTCTTCTCTGAACTAGTCATGAGTAGACGACGCTTGTCGTCGAGCTCAATCAGTTCATCTACTTTAAAATCTAGATGTTTCTTCTGTGCGGCCTTGGCAACAAGATCTTTATTTTCACGTATAAATTTGATATCTAACATGGGAATATTGTAGCACTTTCTATTTTATTTGCCATTTCTTCAAATAAACTTGAACGAAAATTGATAGTTTCTGCAGGATTTCTTCATAATCACCAGTTAACATGACGCTATTATTAAACACAGCGCAATTATAATTTAACTTATACCAAACGATGAACTTTCACAGAACTATGACTATACAGAGATTAACACCAAGTCAATACCCTTTTTTACTTCGCCAAATAGAGAAACAGCCAAAATTTCTCAATCTGATTGGTCAGTTACCTCTGGACTCGTACAAGTTTCTATGTGTAATAGGTTCCAGAACCCACAGCTCTTATGGACTCAATGCATGCAAAAAGATCATAAGCGGCTTGCGTGGCTATCCTATAGTTATAGTTTCTGGAATGGCGATCGGGATAGATTCTATTGCTCACGAAACGGCTCTAGAAGTAGGACTAAAAACTATCGCCGTTCCAGGGTCTGGTCTCGATGACGAAGTATTATATCCTCCATCAAAGAAACCTCTGGCGAAAAAAATCGTTGACGCTGGAGGAGCTTTACTATCACCATTCGAAAATAATTGCTCTGTAGCAAAGTGGACTTTCCCTATTCGCAATCAGATCATGGCTGCACTATCGAATGCTGTTCTCGTAATAGAAGCTCGAAAAAAGTCTGGGACAATAATAACTGCAGATGCAGCTGGAAATTGCGGTCGAAATATGCTGGCTGTCCCAGGTTCTATCTTTTCAAACCTTTCACAAGGTGCAAATAGACTTATTCGTGAAGGTGCAACAGCTATAACTAGTTCGAGTGATGTATTAGAAGCTCTAGGTTTTGAATTACCAGAATCCTATGGAATTCATAGTAAAGATGTTTTTCTTCACGACTCCTCATTATCTGTAAACGAACGGCGGATATTAGAATATCTTGAGACACCAAGAATGCGTGATGATTTGATGAGAGAATTGAAAATGAGTGCTTCAGAATTAAATTCTGTACTAGTCGAACTGGAGTTAAAAGATATAATTTTTGAAGAAGATGGATATATTTTATGCCAATACTAACTATATATACCAACTTCTTGTATACAGATTCACACGCCAACCTTTGCACTTTTCTACAACATCATGTAATACTTAGCACGCGACACGTTCCTAATGATGTGTGCGCGATACACAATAATGAAACTTATTATCGTAGAATCCCCTTCCAAAGCCAAGACAATTTCCAAATATGTTGGAGATGATTATATTGTGCGTGCATCTGTCGGCCATGTTCGTGATCTACCAAAATCAAACAAAAAAGCTATAGATATAGAAGGTGGCTTTATCCCACACTACGAAATAGTCCATAAGAAGGCTGATATAATAGAAGAGATCCAAAAATACGCTGCCAGAGCAGACCAGATACTTCTTGCGACTGACCCGGACCGTGAAGGTGAAGCCATAGCTTGGCATATAAAAGAACTTTTAATTAACAAGAAAAAGAAAGGAGAAACTGATTCTGGTAAAGAAAAAATACCGGCTTCTAAAATAAAACGCGTCAGCTACAATGAAGTCACAAAAGAAGCGGTGCTAGAAGCACTTGATCACCCTCGTGAAATAGACGAGCATCTTCGTGAAGCTCAAGAAGCACGCCGTGTACTTGATCGTCTTGTGGGTTATGACTTATCTGGTCTTATTTGGAAAAAGGTCAGATACGGGCTTTCAGCTGGTCGTGTCCAATCACCAGCATTACGTATTATTATGGAACGTGAACGTGAAATTCGTGCTTTTACCCCAGAAACTTATTGGTCAATTTCAGGATTATGGAAAACAACCGGTAATCAAAAAACTAGCAAAAACGAACATATATTAGATGGTTCTGATTTATCTTTGACTTGTGTAGAGGAACCTCGTGACCAAAAAGAAGTAGACAGAATTATTAAGCTCGCTCGTAAAGCCGGAGAAACAACGCCAGGCGAAAAAGGTAGCTGGAAAATCATAGACATAGAAGAATCTGAACAAAAAAGATCACCCCGTGCTCCTTTCATTACTTCCACTTTACAACAAACCGCTAGTTCACGACTCGGCTTTTCCCCTTCACGCACCATGGGAATCGCCCAAAAACTTTACGAAGCTGGACACATTACATATATGCGTACAGATTCTACAAACCTTAGTAATCAAGCACTTGGTCAGATTACCGCTGTCGTAGAAAAAGAGTATGGCAAGGAATATCTTCAAATTCGATCTTATGCTGCCAAAAGCAAGAATGCTCAAGAGGCGCACGAAGCTATACGTCCATCTCATGCCACAAAACTTTTAGCTGGTGCCAATGACGAACAAAAGAAACTCTACCGTTTGATCTGGCAACGCACAGTCGCATCTCAAATGACTGACGCTCGTTTTGCTCGCACAAAGATTATTGCGAATATCGCAGATTTGGATAACGACACGACTGATCTTGCTACCACCAATTCCGTCAGTAAAATTCCCAACTTTGAAGCTACTGGCTCTCGTATTATTTATGATGGCTGGCTCAAAGCAGACCCAGATTCGACTGGTGAAGAAACTAATTTACCAAAATGTACAAAAGATGAACCACTAAAGCTCATTTCTATTGACGCACAAGAAAAACAGACTCAGCCACCTTCACGTTATACAGAAGCTGGTCTCATCAAAGAACTTGAGAAAAGAGGTATAGGTAGACCATCCACTTATGCATCCATTACGCGCACTATCGAAACTCGTGGCTACGTGGAAAAAGAAGGTAGGTCTTTGAAGCCCACAGATACAGGTGACGTTGTTTCTTCTTTCTTGGAGGAAAATTTTCCTACATACATCAGTGACACATTTACCGCTAATATGGAAAACGAGTTGGATGACATCGCCAATGGTGATCGTAAATATGTTGATACACTGAAAGAATTCTACGGACCTTTTCACAAAGAAGTAGAACTGAAAGATAAACTTGCTAAGGCTACGAACTTAGGTGCAGCAGATGACAAACACAAATGTCCAAAATGTGGCAGCTCTATGGATATTAAACTTGGTCGTGGTGGTAAATTCCTTTCATGTTCAAAATATCCAGATTGTGATGGTGCAATGACACTAGAAGGAATGGATTTCAAAAAAGATGAACCTATCGGAAATGACCCAACAACCGGTCTACCAATTTTCGTCCTGAATGGTAGATTTGGTCCATATGTCCAACTTGGTGTAAAATTACCAAAAGTTAAGAAGGTACGAGCAAAGATATTAAGATCAAAAAAAGGTGAGCCTGTAAAAGACGTTACGGAACCATTAACATCAGTCGAACCCGTCACACCAGCTGTTGCCGAACCCGCACCAGTTGAACCTATGCCAGTAAAACCACGCATGGCTTCAATACCACGAACACTAGATCCATCAAAAATTACCATCGCCGAGGCATTAAAGTTTTTAAGTATCCCACGCACACTTGGGGTAGACCCAAAAAACGGTAAAGATGTTGTGGCTGGAGCAGGACGTTTTGGACCTTACGTCGTCTCCGATGGAAACTATCGTTCGATCAAAGCACCAGATAATGTTTATGAGATAACTCTCGCGCGTGCACTAGAGATGCTAGCAGTAGCCAAGAAACCAGGTCGCGGAAGATTTGCAAAGAAAAAACCGGAGGAAGCCAAATAGATCTTGAAAATTTACGTCAAAAATTTCAAATAAAAAAAACCGCGCCCTAGAGATAGGTGCCACGGTTTTAAGTCGACACAGAGGACTGCGAAACTCCGGCTCAAAGCGGTAGGGGCTTGATTTTGCCAGCCAAGTAGGCGTCGATCACCAAAAGCATGATGTCCGCAACCTGCTCGACCGTGTTATCACCGGCAGAAATACGGATATCGCAACAGCGATCCGCTTCAACCAGTTCCAGTTTTGCCCGAGTAATCCGCTCAATGATATTTTTTTCAGACATACCACGAGTCTGGAGACGTTTGACCAGCTGCAAGACGTCACGTGTTGTAACACCAAAGACGAGAGCTGCCGGAAAAACCTCACGGACCTTCTTTACACCAGGGAGAGTCGCGTCGAGGATCGGCACGAGACCACTCTGGATGACCATCTCAATTGATAACAACTCCAGACCGTACAGATTCCCGTCGTAAAAGTCATACTCCAGGAAACAACCTTCCTCGCGACGCTTCTGAAATTCGACCAAGGAGCGAAAGTAGTAGTCCTTGGTATCCACTTCGCCTTTCCGTGGCGGTCGCGTGGTCGTATTGACAACCCCACCCAATCCAGGGCGTTTTCTGATAAGCGCTTTCTTCAGACTTGATTTACCGGCTCCACCAGGACCCCAAATCACGACCATATTCTGACCGTCACGAACAGTTTGTTCAGACATCTTCAGCTCCCCCTGTTTCATTGTTTCTATTCAGTTTTTACCCATACAAAGACTGGCTAGACCGTAACACAAAGATACAAAAAGTTCAAGGACACGAATAATTCAAAAGTTTATGACCAATATGTGTCATATCATACACTCCTTGAGTTAAAACTACACGACAAAATTTTTCAAAGAATAGAGATCTGTATTATCTTCCGTTTCTACATCAGCGGGAGCACGATCATCGACCGGAGGAGGATTTTCGCCGGCTGGTGATGGTGACATTTTGAGACCAGAATCAACTACACCATTCAACTTTTCTAACAAGACTCGCAGATCTTCTGGATTAAAGAAATCAATAGTGACCTTACCTCCCTCTTTGCTTTTTTCTATACGTACACGAGTACCTAGAGATTCAGTAAAGTTACGCTCCATTTCCATGATCGCTGGATCCAAATATTTTTCCTTGTTGCGAATCTTATCTGTAGCTACTCGACGCGAGAGAGACTCCGCCTCACGAACAGTGAGTCTTTTTGTCATAATTTCCTTGAATAAAACTAGTTGCTCGTCTGGACGATCCATAAGCATAAGCAAGGGTCGTGTATGACCTTCAGATATTTTTCCATGCTCCAGCGCCATGACCATCTCTTCTGGCAAGAGTAAAATGCGCATGGAGTTCGAAACATATTCCCTACTCTTACCAACTTTCTCTGCAATCTGAGATTGCTTCAATTTGAATTCTCTGGCAAGACGATCAAAAGATCTAGCACGATCGACAGCATTGAGATCTTCTCGTTGAAGATTTTCTATTATTGCCATCTCAAGCTTAAGCTGAGGATCTTCTTCACCGTTCCTGATAAGTACCGGCACCTGAGAAAGTCCAGCAAGTTTGGAAGCACGCAAACGACGTTCACCAGAGATAAGCTCATACTCCACAGTCATTCCACCAGTCTCATGATAAACCTCTTTTCTGGTTACAACCAAAGGCTGAAGTACGCCATACATACGAATAGACTCAGCAAGATCTTTTAATTTGAATTCATCAAATTCTCTACGAGGCTGATAAGGGTTAGGATTGACCTTTTCGATTTCGATCCAGAAGATTGCGTCATTAACATATGATGAAGGCATATATATATAATAACATGGTACACTTATTAAATGAAAAAATTGGGGACATATATCTGGATAGTCTCAACCATAGGTATCGGCTGGGGCACAATTGGACTGTTGGCAAATGGTACAAGATTACTAGTAAAAGGATTTAGTGTAGATGTCCACGTAAATCTGGCGAGTGTGGCTGATGCCTCACAAATAGCTACCTCATCACCTCAAATTGACTTGTCTCAAACAACCAGTTCCACTGAAATAAATAACAAAGAAATTAAAATTTTTATAGGCGGAGATATTATGTTCGACCGTGACATAAGGGCACGTGCCAACATAAAAGGCTATGATTCTATTCTTTCGAAAGTTGCGCCTATATTCAAATCTGCAGACATTGCCGTGGCAAATCTGGAAGGACCTATAACAACTTTCCCTTCTCATACACTTCTAGTTAATAACGTCATGACGAATGAATTAATCTTTACTTTCGCCTCTACGACAGCTACAGCACTGAAAAATGCCGGTATCTCACTTGTTAGTTTGGCCAATAATCATTCTTATAATTTTGGAGCAGAAGGGCTAATGCAAACAAAAAAATTCCTCTCCAACTCAGAGATAGATTGGTTTGGAGACCCAAACAATATTCCTGCTACAGAAAAAACAATATGCATGGAAGCTTGCTTCGCTTTCGTGGGATATCATGAATTTACTCCCGGATTTGAAAAGATACTTGCCGATATTACTCGCCTCTCACAAAAAGGCTACGAGGTTATAGTTATGCCTCACTGGGGTGACGAATATGCCGCAGTAGCACCGTCACGTATTAGAGATAAAGCTCGCCAACTAGTACAAGCAGGAGCAAATATTATTATAGGATCTCATCCTCATGTCGTAGAAGATAAGGAGTGGATAAATAATGTGCCAGTTATTTATTCCATAGGAAATTTGATCTTTGACCAGTATTTCAATCAGGAGGTAAAGGGTGGACTTATCGTAGAGCTAACATTCGATACTGCAAATAACCACGCAGAACTCAATAAAATTTTATTACAAAAAATTATGAACGAGTCTACTAGTGGACCAATACTGGTTGGTCAACCAGTTGAATTCAAACTTTGATTTGAATTTCTGACGTAATTCAGCTACAATCGAGCCTAGGTTAGTAAACATAGGGAAAAGACAAATTTTAAGCCGAGATGGCGGAATTGGTAGACGCACACGACTCAAAATCGTGCGGAGCAATCCATGGGAGTTCGATTCTCCCTCTCGGCACCAGAATTATAAGAGACTCGTAACCACATATATACAAATAAAAAGAGGAGTACAAACCCCTCTTGGCACAAGTTCAGTGTAATCCCGTCGAACCAAATCCCCCAGATCCTCTTTTCGTCTTGGTTAACTCACCATAGAACGAAACTTTGATAAGTTCTGGAATAATTGCGTAGATAAAGACAATCTGTGCAATTCTCATACCTTTGAATATATAGAATGGCTCAGTGCCGGTGTTAAAAAGACTTACTCCAGCTTCTCCACGATAATCTGCATCCACGGTACCAGGACCATTCGCAACCATGATGTCATGTTTGGTTGCCATACCACTCCGACATAAAACCAAGAAACACATTGGAAACGGCATGGCTGTAGCAAAACCAACTCCAGCCAGCGCCTTCTTACCAGGATCAAGACGGTAGGCTTGCTCCTTTGAAGACTGGTTATCACGTTGATGAATTTCCACATTTCCTCGAATCGAAGCGTCAACCACCGTGTCAAAATCGAACAATGTTTTCCGTAAAGATGGTAATCGTGAGTCCATCTCGAACGGAGAAACAACTGCACGAATGTGTACATCATAACCCACCGAACCTTCGGTTTGGCGCTTGGGCATGATTCCACCAGGCAAAACATGGATATCAACTAATGATCTAATTTTATTCATAGAACCCTCCTGGTATAAAGTAAACATATATGTATAATCATGTCAATGAAACCACAAACAGGTCGCATAGAGACCCCTATCAAAATTCTAATAATCCTAGGGCCAACAGCCTCGGGTAAAAGTGACTTGGCTGTTAAGCTTGCAGAAAAAGTCGGCCAAGAAAAACTTGATGGCTACACCGGCGCTGAAATTATTTCCGCCGATTCTCGTCAGGTTTATAAAGGTCTTGATATTGGCACAGGAAAAATTACTCGAGAAGAAATGCGAGGGATTTCTCACCATTGTCTAGATATAGTCGATCCACAAAGCCGTTTCACTGTAACAGAATGGAAAAATGCTGCTGAAAAAGCTATTAGTGGAATCGTTGTGCAAGATAAGCTACCTATCATATGTGGTGGTACAGGATTCTACATTACAACTCTAGTTGATGACTTAGAATTTCCAAATATAAAAATGAGTCAGGAAGATCAAGAAAAGTTCAGCAAGAAGTGTGAACCAAAATCAGCAGAAGAACTTATAGAGGAACTAAAAAAACTTGATCCAATACGTGCAGAAAATATGATCAAGACTGGTAATTCAAAAAATAAGAGACGTGTTATAAGATCTATCCTTGTAGCACAAGAACTAGGAGTTGTACCAGTCTTGACTCCAAGACTTACACCAAAATATGACGCGCTTTTTATTGGGATTACTACACCAGATGATCTTCTCAAGGATCGTATAAAGACAAGACTTACAAAAAGAATTGGCATAGGTATGATTGTTGAAGCAGAAAAACTTCACGCCACAGGACTTTCTTTTGAACGCATGGAAGAACTCGGTCTAGAATACAGGTATCTCGCACAATACATCCAACACAAATTGTCGTTAGAAGAACTTATAGACACTCTAGCTACAAAAATCTGGCAGTATGCACGTCGTCAGAAAACATGGTTCAAGAAAGATGAGAGGATCAAATGGTTCGAGCTTGGTGAGACAGAAAAGATAGACGAAGCGATGCAAACTTTTCTGAAAAAATAAAGACTATCCAAACAAAAAGGAGCTGCAAACTTTTGCAAACTCCTAGATTTTCTTGTGTGTGCACGTTTTCGGCACGTGTCACTTTCGCGGAATGAGTACCCGGAAAGTAAAGGGATTTACTCCTTGTCGCCACCCAAGATAGTACGACGGCCAGATTGACGCCAATTGCACCACAATCTTCAAAAACACCATGAAGTGGGAGTGTTCGGCACCAATTTGGCTCATGCTCGGCATGAAGTCTGGGACAAACCAAATCACAAACACAAACACCACAAACCAACAGAATATGTTGGCGCCACGAATCAAACCATCGGCTGATTCTGATCCAGTCGTCGGATCATAAACTTTATCGCAATCTTGTCCTTCCATAATTTACCTCCTCAGATAAACTACGCCTTTCTAACCCAAGTGTCAAATATTATTTTCTCTTTAAATATTTCTTACCCTTCAGTTTTTCTGGCAAATAACTCTCTGGTTCCACACCAGCGCTATTTTTTCCACCTTTTCCAGCATTCGGATATTTCTCATACCCCTTATGATATCCCAACTCTTTCATTAACTTTGTCGGCGCATTACGAATTTTGAATGGAATTGAAATATTGCCAAAAGTACGTACATCTTCTTGGGCTGCGCGCAAAGCATCATAGGCACTCCTATCCTTAGCAGCCAAGGCCAAATAAGCTACACCATGAGCCAAGTTGATAGCTGCTTCTGGCATACCAATAGACTCCACGGCGCTAAAAACCTCATTAGCCACGACCAAAGCCGTCGGTTGAGCCAAACCTATATCCTCAGACGCAAAAATGACCATACGACGTGCTATAAACTTTGGATCTTCACCGCCTTCGATCATACGTGCAAGATAATATATAGCAGCATCAGCATCACCAGCGCGCATGCTTTTTATAAAAGCGGAAATCGTATCATAATGTTCTTCACCTTTTTTATCAAAACGAATAAAAGTATGTTCGAAAGTACTCTTCAAATTTCCTAATGTAATAGATCCATAAAGACGTTTTGTGTTTTCAATAGCCGTAATAGCAATACGTGCGTCGCCATTTGCTAGACCTATTAGCCATTTCAACGCATCTTTCGGAACTTTAATTTTTGTACGAGCAATAATTTTCTCAAGCTCATCCTCGCTTAGACTTTTCAAAACAAAAACACGACATCGTGATAAGAGAGCAGAGATAACTTCAAAACTAGGATTCTCCGTGGTTGCACCAATCAAGGTCAGCCTTCCACTTTCCACATATGGCAAAAGAAAATCTTGCTGAGCTTTATTGAAACGATGAATCTCATCTAGGAACAAAAGCTTTGGTCGACGCTCTAGTAACGTGTCGGCTTCTTCAATAATTTTACGAATATCATCTTTACCAGCCGAAACTGCTGACAATTCATAAAGTCGCGCACTCAAAGCTTTGGCGTATATACGCGCTATGGTAGTCTTGCCAACTCCAGGAGGTCCCCAAAGAATAAACGAAAAAAGATGTTTATCTTGTATCGCCTTCCATAAAGGACCAGCGGATTTCTTTTCTTTACAGGTTTTACTGCCACCTACATCACCTTCACCAACAATATGTTCTTGTCCTACAAAATCTTTCAGAGATTGAGGTCGTATCTTTGAAGCTAGAGGCTCAGATGAAGTATTGGGTTCCATAGAACCATTATACCTCGCAAAACCTGCACCGCCAGTTTTATTTTAAACCCAAACCTTGTCTCACAGAAGCCAACTTAATCTTATCTCCCATATCAGTTTCGGCAACATTTATTGCTTTCATACCGGCTATTGCTTCATCCAGTGCATCACGATATTGAGCACCAATACTGTTTGATACATCCATGTATACAGAGGCAATCCCTACCAAAGCCGCACCTTTTTCCTTATCAGTCATTGGAGCTTCTGCTGCACCTTTGATGAGCGCACACACCTCATCATATTTCTTTTCCTTGAGCAAAGTTTCTACTTGTTGTGGTTCTATATTCATTTTTTTAAATTATGGAATTTATTTTTATTTTTTGTGCAAATCAGTGACAATGCGAGATAACAGTAAGATCTTGGCTCTACTTTCTGCATCCTTTTTATCAGAAAGTCCAGTAATAGCTTCTTTAAGAGCTTTGGCTATTACATCACGTGCAGCATCACCTTCTTGTGAACCGATCTTCTCTCTTTCCAAGAAAGGTTTAAGCGAATCTTTAAGCTTTGTGAAAGCATTGTCACCTAGCTTGGCATCTGCAACTTTTTCATTAATTTGAGTGGTAACTAGTTCCTCCAATCCTTTATCTATAAATTCTTGAAGACTGCCATCCATATTTGCACCTTCCAAAGGATGTAATCCGGTATCAGATTTTTTCTGGAAGTCAGTAAACTTTTCTAACATTTCTTGAGCGATATCTAGTGACTGAATAGTTCTAGGACCAACTTTTCCATCTTCCAGATCCCCAACTAGAGCTTTCATCTGCTGTTTTACATGACTCTGTATAGCTTCTTCTAGGCCTTTGACACAAGAGACATCAGCTAACAACTCTTTTCTTACTGCCTCAAATGATTTCTTTGACTCATCGCGTTTCTGTTCAGCTTCTCTAACGTTAGCGATTGTATTGTTGAGTTCGTCAAGTCTTGGTGCAAGCCCAGACAAAAGACCATTTATGTCACCTTTGCTCGAGATTTTACTGGTAACACCGTATTCTGTTTTTACACGTTCTACTGCATCCTTAATACTTTTATGCTGTTCAACATCTCTCTTATAAGCCGCATAAGCCTCTGTCATCATCTGCTTTGGCTCGATTTTTATGGTGTCATTACCAAAACCAGTGAGACTTACATTTCTTGTATAAGGTTCCTTTTCTGCCCTCTTATCAAGAACGTATTTGATACCTCTAAAAGTCAAAGCTGTTCCTTTCAAAAATGATTTAACACTACCTGCAGGACCGACATACTGGTTAGCCAAATTTAGATCGTCTTTGAATGACGTCAGATTTTTCAAGCTTTCCTCTAAATTTCTACCTTTGCATAGATCTGCTAGTTCTGCCTCCTTTTGAGCAATTTGCGTCGGAAGCTTATTCATTTCGCGAAGTTTTTCTGAAAGTTCCTTCAAAGTTTCTGGTTCTGTGATAGCAATATTCTCAAGGTGCTTACCTATCAATCCCTGTTCTTCTGTATTTAGGTCAATTCCAATTTCTGTTTTTATTTGTTCACTGAACAACTTTTCCATATCTTTCTTTACACCCTCTTTCAAATTAAATGTTTCAAATTTCTTTTCCAAAAGTCCCGCATCAGACATGTGATTTTCCTTCATATCTGGATGAGCTGCCAAAAATTCAACAAAACCAGCTGTATCCAGTGCCTTTTTTACATCAAAACCAGTCTTTTCGGCATTTTCTAAAGTTTCCGTTGCCTTTCCAGATGTCACAGCGGAAGTTTCTGCTGTAGAAACTGTATTTTCTATACCACCCGGCACACCCGCTTTCTTTGATTCAGCCATAGTTTTACTAAATGTTTATGTTTTTATAATAAAATGTCTGCGACTTTTAAATAATTTTCTTACCAATATTATACTTCGCCATTATCTCTTCTTCAACCCTATCACGATCACGACCAAATGTCAGCGATGACAATTCCTTGAGCTTATCGACCTGATCCATATTACCCTTCTTTGGTGCTATGTGACGCATACTAAAAGGTTTGGCGGGACGTCCACCGGCTAGAAGCTTTACATATGACTCATAGTTATTGAGATTTATGAGATCTTTGGCGGTAAATGTCGGAGTAAATTGTTTTTCCAGGAATTCTGCGTCCTCAGAGCCAACACGATACACTGCCATAGAACCAACGTTACCAAAAACAGCATTCTTGATCTTATCATCAAGTTGAGCAATAAACTGATGCGCCAAACTTAATGACAAACGGTACTTACGAGCTTCAGAAAGAATAACAGCAATAGACTCGGTAGTAATATTCTGGAACTCGTCGAGATATAGGAAGAAATCGTTCATATCCTTACCAAAAGAGTCCACTCGTGACAAAGCCGCCATAAGTATTTTTCCTACAAGAATAAGACCAATAAGGTGTGAGTTGATATCACCAAGACGACCTTTTGAAAGATTCACAAGCAAAATCTTACGCTTATCCATAACATCACGCATGTTAAATGAAGATTTTTCTTGAGCAATGATCGGACGCATGACTTCGTTTGCCAAGAAGACGTCGAACTTGGAAGTAATATATGGCACGATATTGGCGAGTGACGCTTCACCACCAGCTTTCTCGGCAATCTCTTTCCAGAACTGAACAACCACAGGATTTTTACAATGAGAAATCTTCAAGTCTCGGAAGGCTTTGTTGGACATAACACGCGAAACATCTAGCAAGGTTGAGCCCGTATCCGGATCTTCGATGACGAGCATTGTCGCATTACGAAAATATTGTTCGAACATAGGACCCATAGATTCTGGTACAGCACCATAGAGTTTCTGGAATATACTGAACATTTCATTCACCACGAAAGTTTTCTGCTCTGGGAAACGTCTGTCAAATTCGAGCATGTTGAGGGCCATAGGTCTATCGACTGAAGCTGGATCAAAATAGATCACATCATCGTAACGTTCTGGTGGAACGGATGCCAAAATATCTACCACATCAGAACCATGCGGATCGATGAAACAAACACCTTTGCCAGCCTGAATATCCTGGATAATCATATTCTTGAGCAGAGTCGTCTTACCAGTGCCAGTCTGACCGATGACATAAAAGTGACGCATACGATCTTCTGGAGCAATATAAATCTTTTGTTCTTGACCACGATGTGTGTTCACACCTATCAGAGTACCTTCTCTAGGAATATCGAGTTGAGCAGGAGCTGTACCAGCCATAGATTGCTTGAGTTGAGGAGCAGCTTGATGAACATTTGTTGCTGGGAAATGCATACAAGATGTAATTTCATCAATGTTAAGTGTCATAGCCTCTTTTTCTTCAAATGTTCGAAGAGAGAATTGCTCAAGTATTTCCTCTAGCTTATGCTTCTCGGCCTTTTTCCATTCGAGACGATTACCATGACCATGTTCAAACTGATTGAAACTGGACTCTATATCCTTGAGGAGTCCATGTGCTTCAGATTCTGTAGCTGCAGAGGTGGCAATACGAATATTCACTGAAACAAATGGACTCTTGAGTTTGCGTGTAAACTGTTCAATGGTAGCTTGATCGAGAGCGGTTGCACGCTTGGCCTCTTCTTCTTTTTCTCTGTCAGTTTTTTCCTTACTCTTCAAGATGCCAAACATTTCCTTGGCAACACCACCAACAACCGAACGATCTACATCCTTCAAAGCATCAGTTACCTTTTTACCTTTACGAATCTTCTCTAAAGCTTTATTACATTCTTTTGCATAAAATTCTCTACGCTTACCAACTACAAGCTGTATAGCTGCACCTTCTCCTTCTCTGTCAATTTTAGAAAAACTATTCAGAACTGCACTGAGTGGATCAACATCAAATTCTTCATATGATTTTAGAGGATATAGAGCATGCTTATGAAGTCTTGCGTAAGAAGCCGCGGCAGCACCATTTGTATTGAAAATATTATAATCATCTTTGTGTTCTTGGACGTGTGCACCTGGGAAAATGGCCAGTATTTGCTTATCAAACAATTCTTTACGTGAAGTTGGTACTGAAACATAGAAAATAAATTCGTCACTACCATTGGCTTTGGCTATTTCGATAACGAACCAGCCAGGATTCTTGGTGTCATCCGTGATCGAGAGCATGCCAGAATAAAACTGCTCCATACCAGATACAAGCTGACTCACTTCTTTTTTCTTTTCTTCTTCGGTCGCGTCTGGTAAAGACACCTCAAAAAGAGTCATGTGCAATGGTTTCCAAAGAGGATCACTTTCCTTGAGACCTGTAATTGGTTGACCTGATGCGATAAATTGAATAAGGAAACGATGAAAATCATCTAGAAGATGAGGATTATTCATCTTTTCCACCACATGCATAGCATTCCTAATACCTTTTTCTTGGATAACACTTATGAGTGCTTCAATCTGCTTGTCATGGGTTTCTGGTGTAAGCTGTAAAACGATCTCTGTAGCCTCATGATCCTTGATGGCATACTCTGGCGAAAGAACTTCGTGGTGTTTTGTCTGGGCATAATTGTCAATCGTATGCTTGGCTGCTATATGCTCGCTCAACTTTTCACCATCCCTTTCTGCCTGTAGATGATGTTCAGCAGCCGCCGCTCGCACACGAGCCAATTCTTCACTAGGATTATGTATGAGTTCGCGACCTTCGAAGATAGGGTGATTCATCCAGGAAATTATAACATTATTGAGGTTAAGTCTGCGAGTGGAAGCTTTTTATTACATAAGTAGGTTTAGCCTTCAATAATTTTTATCGATCTCCTCATTGTCACAAAGGCGTAAGCCCAAAGAAATGGTAGCCATAGTGGCATTAAGCCAAATAAGCTATTCCTCACAAATGTTTCAACTCCAGTAGAGATAAATATTGATTCAGAAATAATCATTATAAAGAAACCGGCTACTAAGAAAATAAAGTCATGTTTTTGTCTCTTAAGAGCCAACGCACCAGCTATAATAAGAATAAAAAGTACGGTCAAATTTCCATCACTTTTTACAACAGAGATTAAAGCAATCATGATCAAGATTGGAATTGATTCAGTGAGAATTTGGAGAAGTTTTTTCATTTTATATCTTTAAAGTCCTCTAAATTAAAAATGTCCACTAACTCCCTAGTCTGACCATTTAACATATCGTCTACACCAGTCTTCTTTTTTTACGATTGATAGTAATCTCTGTTATTTCTATTTGCTTTGGTAATTTTAGCAGATACAAAATTATATCTGCCACATCATCGGGACTCATCCATTCAGTTGGATCGTCTATTTTAAGTCCATAATCCTTCTCGTGCATTTTGGTATTCATTCCCCCACAATGTACATATATTATTCTGCTTTTTGTTTTTGCCAGTTCTAACCCTATATTATATGAACCACCTCTTAATCCATATTTAGTTGAAGTATATGCTAGTTGATTATTAAACCCCGACTTCAAATCAGCCGTTGTGCCAATATTTAATATATCTGCTTCATTTTTTACAATGTTATTAAATAACAATGAGAGAAAATACAGCGGTGCGATAGTATTAACCTTAAATGCTCTTTCAAACTTGGAATATGTGATCTCATTTATTTTCTCCATCGCCACAATCGCTGCACAATTTATAACAGCATCAAAATCACCATGCTTCTCTTTTATTGTTGTGACAGTTTTATTAATATCTGCTTCTATTGATAAATCACAGACAACATTAATAACACCTGGTATATCACAAATCGTTCTACTAACATTAATTACTTCGATTTTTTCTTTTAAACATAATCTAGTAATTGCCTTACCAAGACCATCACTAGCTCCTAATATAATTATCTTTTTCACAAATCGATTATACCACAACTAACTTTTATGGTAGGTTCTATTCCTAGACCCATCAACCAACACAACTTATAGAGAGTCAGATTATCGTTATATTAACGTATCTCGAGTTACACACGACATGGCGGGCGATCGAGGAATCGAACCTCGGACAGCGGTTTTGGAGACCGCAGTTATACCACTTAACTAATCGCCCAAAAAAGAGGGTATAGCTATACTACCCTCTTTTTCTTTCTCATGCAAAAATTAATTTCTCAACAAAAGCTTATTTCTTAGCCTCTTTGAAAGTCACGTGCTTACGGAGTTTGGCACTGTATTTCTTGAGTTCAATCTTGCGTTCTACAAGTTTCTTGTTCTTACGAGTAAAATAAGTCTCGCCGGTAGATTTGTTACGGAGTTGTATAAGTGAGTTTTGGGACATATGATTAAATTGATGAGCTTGTAATATAGCCTAAGTTGTAACATAATGCAACTATGGTCAAAGGCTTACTATCTAGGCTCTCTAGACGCCATTTCCCTTATGATCCACTCATAAATGTGGAAATATCGGCTAGCCGCCTTATAAACAATCTAAACGAGTTCAAAAAGCTTGTATCAAGCGGTATGGTTGCTCCAGTCCTCAAAAGCAATGCCTACGGGCATGGGCTTGTTGGAATAGCTCAAATTTTGGAAAGAGAAAACAAAAAAAGAAGCACACGGAATAAACCATATATTCCGTTTTTTGTCGTTGATTCTTTCTTTGAAGCCGCAGCTTTGCGTTCACAAGGTATCAAGACTCATATCCTCATAATCGGATATACTAGACCAGAAACGATCATCAAAACCAAAGGTTGGAATACTGCTTTTACTGTTACCAATATTAGTACTTTACGTGAGCTATGCAAAAGTGCTGAACCAACGTGGAGTTCAAATGGTGGCAAAATCGGCTTTGGTCAGACAAAATTTTACCTACCTTTTATTTCCTCAAAAAATAACCACCTCATTCATCTAAAAATTGACACTGGCATGCACCGCCAAGGTATTTCACCAACAGAAATTCCAGAAGCTATAGAATTAATTAAAAGAACGCCATCCCTAGTACTAGAAGGTATCTGCTCACATATGGGTGACGCTGATAATATTGACGAAACATTCACAGAAAGCCAAATAAATGTCTGGAACGATTTGGTGAAACAATTCAGGATGACATTCCCTTCTATAAAATATTATCATTTCAGCAATACTAGTGGGCATAGATTTTCCCATGAAATTGACGCGAATGTCTCACGTTTGGGTATTGGATTATATGGATTGTTCGGAGACGAAAATATCTCAGAAAATCTCAACATAAAACCGGTCCTTTCAATGAAAACCATAATCACTGGTGTGAAATCCCTAAAACAAGGAGGACATGTCGGTTATAGTAAAACTTTTATGGCAGCAAAAGATATGACGATTGCTACGATACCTATAGGATATTATGAAGGACTGGATCGCAGGCTTTCAAATAAGGGGTCAGTTTTGGTAAAAGTTAATTCGAAAAGTATTTTGTGTCCGATCATCGGACGTATAAGTATGAATATTTCTGTTATAGATATTTCTGCAGTCTCTTATGATTTTACTTTACATCATGGTGTATTATCTGAGGTACAGCCTGGTTGTGAGGTCACAGTAATAAGTAATAATCCTACTGATCCAAATTCCATAAGTTCATTCGCGAAGGTTTGTGACACGATAAGTTACGATATTGTGTGCAAAATACCAGCCCATCTAAGAAGGATTGTGGTGGAGTAAAAGACAAAAAACTGCCACAACGACGAAAGGAGGCTTTCGCCTCCGTTCGTACTGCTCTGTGCGCAGGGAGGGATTTGAACCCCCGTAGCCCATAGGGCGATGGATTTACAGTCCATTGCAATTGACCGCTCTGCCACCTGCGCGTTGTGTGGTAGCACCTAGACTAGGCTTATTCGGCTCTTTATCTAGGCGTGTTGATTGTAGTATTTTTGAGACTATTTCGCAATGTCTTAGAAAGTTCTGTTTTTCGTACATCGAAATAGAACTGACCATCATTGATGGTAACAGCTATTCCGCCACCATTTTTTACATTCTGACCAATCAAAAGTTTGGCAACTGGAGTCAACACCTTGTTCTGAATCAAGCGCTTTAGAGGACGAGCACCATACTGAGGGTTATAACCTTCCTTGGCAATATATTCAAAAACTTCTGGAGCAAAGGTGAGGTCAATTCCCTTCTCCTTGAGACGCTTAACAACTTCTTCGACTTGAATAGAAACAATAGTTTTGATTGCTTCTGGTGAAAGAATATCGAAAATAACAATATCATCGACACGATTCAAGAATTCTGGACGGAAATAATCCTTGAGAGAAGACATAATTTTTTCTTTGGCAGCAAAATAATTTTCACGCTCGCGAATATTCTCACGCTCACGAGCAGAAGAAATATTCTTTGAATCAGCACCGGCTATAGGTTCACGTGCAAAACCGAGCTTCTCCATACGCTCAATGTGTTGTGCACCGATATTTGAAGTCATAATAATAACGGTATTACGGAAATTGACAGTACGACCCTTGGAATCCGTGAGACGACCATTGTCCAAAACTTGAAGTAATATATTGAAGACTTCTGGATGAGCTTTTTCTATTTCATCAAATAGGATAACTGAGTAAGGGCGATGACGCACCAACTCTGTCAGACCTCCACCTTCATCGTGGCCAACATATCCTGGAGGCGAACCGATCAATTTGGACACAGAATGCTTTTCCATGAATTCCGACATATCTACTCGTATAAGGGCCTTTTCATCATTGAATAGAAATTCTGCGAGAGCTTTTGTAAGCTCCGTTTTACCAACACCTGTAGGTCCAAGGAAAATAAATGAGCCAATAGGACGGTTTGGATCGGCGATACCAGCACGTGAACGACGAATCGTATCAGAAATCTTGACCACAGCTTCATCTTGACCAACAATGCGCTTTCTCAAATCATCTTCCATGCGTACAAGTTTGACAGCTTCAGACTCGAGCATTCGAGAAACTGGAATTCCTGTCCAACGAGAAACCACCGCAGCAATATCGTCGGCGTTGATCTCTTCTTTCAAAATCCTGCGAGATGATTGAAGTTTCTTGAGACGCTTGGTTTTTTGTTCGAGATCTTTTTCTAGGGTTGGAATTTTACCATAACGAATCTCGGCAACCTTTGCTAGATCTGCACGCGACTCGGCGGTATCAGACTCAATACGCGCAATTTCCAATTCTTTTTTGATACGTTTGATGTCTGAGATTGTTTCTTTTTCATTCTTCCATTTGAGTTCAAGTTCGGAGGTACTTTCCTTGAGATCGGCTATTTCCTGCTCTATCTTGTGCATACGAGTTTTGGCGACCTTATCTGTTTCTTTTCGTAAAGATTCACGCTCAACTTCTAGACGCATAATACTGCGACGAGTTTCTTCGAGCTTTGGTGGCATATTTTCAAGCGAAATTCGCAATGAAGAAGAAGCCTCATCTATTAGATCAACGACTTTGTCTGGCAAGAAACGATCTGATATATAACGACTGGCAAGATTTACTGCAGCGACAATAGCATCGTCTGTGATGCGAACACCGTGGAACAATTCATACTTTTCTTTGAGACCACGGAGAATAGCTATAGCATCTGGAATAGAAGGTTCATTTACAAAAACTGGCTGGAAACGACGGGTGAGAGCTGGATCTCTTTCAATATATTTTTGATACTCTTTGAGAGTGGTAGCACCTATAGCACGCAATTCTCCACGAGAAAGAGCAGGTTTCAACATATTCGAAGCATCCATAGAACCTTCAGAAGCACCAGCACCAACCAGAGTATGAATCTCATCTATAAAGAGAATAATTTTCCCATCAGAACGCTCAACTTCTTTGAGAATATTTTTTAGGCGCTCTTCAAATTCTCCGCGATATTTTGTACCAGCGATGAGCGAACCAAGGTCAAGAGAAACGAGTTCTTTATCTTTGAGAGATTCTGGTATGTCATTTTGTGCCATGCGTATAGCCAAACCTTCGACTATGGCAGTCTTACCAACACCGGCTTCTCCGATCAAAATAGGATTATTTTTTGTGCGCCTTGAAAGAATTTGAACGATGCGCATAATTTCATTGTCACGACCAATCACTGGATCCAATTTATTTTCGTGTGCCAAACGTGTGAGGCTGCGAGCATATTTATAAAGTGTACGAAATTTCTTTGGCTGATTGTCTGCGGTTGTTGGATTTGTCTTGAGTTCTGTAATAACACGCGTGACTTGCTCTTTATCTATTTTGAAACGCGCCAAAATATCTCGAGCAACACATGGAATATCAAAAATCGACAAAAACAAATGTTCTGTAGAAATAAATTCATCTTTGAGAGCAGCTGCAACCTTCACAGAATTATCGAGGATTTGCGCCAAGTCTGGAGTTAAGTAAATTTGATACGAAGGAGAAAGCACGTTCGAACCTTCACCACCTTCGATGCTTTCCAAGGTAACATCAATAAGCATAGGCGTATCGATATCCATTTTGTCGAGTATTGAGTTCACCATGCTCTCTTCTTGCAAAATAAGGGCCGTCAAAAGGTGCGCTGGGTTAACATGGTTCTGACCACGTTCAATAGCCAATTCGTGGGCTCTACGTAAGGCTTCTCTGGCTTTGGTTGTAAGTTTTTGAAGGGGAGGCATGGAAATATAATATTACATAATTACACTTTTGGCAAATGAGGGTTGGGGACTATTTCGCAATAGCCACCGCCGCTTCAAAAGCAATAGAAAGAAGTCGTGAAGCACCATCGGAGCCCATAGTTACGCCATAGAGAACGCCAGCACGTGACATAGTTTCGCGGTTGTGAGTAATGAGGATAAGTTGAGAATTTCGAGAAAGACTTTCAATCATGTCACCGTACTTTTTTGAGTTAGCTTCATCGAGTGCAGCGTCAGTTTCATCAAGAATGATAAAAGGTGGAGGATTTACTTGAGAGATAGCAAAGAGAAGTGCGATAGAAGTAAGAGCGCGCTCACCACCAGAAAGCATCATTAGACCTTTCACTTTTTTTCTAGGCAAACTGATATTTACATCAAGACCTTCTGGACCTTCTTCAGTTTCTTCATCACCATCCAAAGATGACGCATCACCTACACCGCCAGACCCCTCACCACTCAAAGCTTCATTCATTTCTTCCATATCACTTTTCTTGCGACGTTTGGCTTCACGAACAACAGTAAGTTCCGCACGACCACCACCGAACATAAGAGTAAAGAATTTACCAAACTCAGCGTTGATTTTGACAATGCCAGTTTTAAATTCTGTATCAATCCTCACATTGAGTTCTTCTATGAGTTTCTTGAGCTCCTCTTTGGCTTTTTCTAAGTCCTGAAGTTCACGTGCAAGAAAAACATCACGTTCTTCGGTTTCTTTATATTCCTTCATAATCTCTGCACCACCACCAGCACCGGCGTCTTCTAAACGAACTTTAATTTTTTCAATTTGCTTGAGGCGATCAGAATTTGTCTCGTGAGACTCACTAAGAACCACCTCCTTATAATCCGTAGCTTCCCTACCAGCAATAAGTCCAGCTTCACCAAGCTCGTGTTTGAAAGCCTCATCAAGACGATCTATAACCACCTTTTCAACATTCAATCCGGAAATAATACCTCTGATCTCATTCTGCCTAGCAATAATTTTGAATACTTCTTTTTCTGCATCACGGTTTGTATCTTTTTCTTTTTCTATATTCTGCTTCAGTGTTTGATAAGTATATGTCAATTCTGATTCTTCTTGTATAAAAGACTTTTGCTTCGATTCTACCTGTTCTTTTTCATGACCAAGCTTTTTTATATCAACTTCAGTTTCTGCGATGAAAGTAGAATCACCAGTGGCACGATGACGTGAAATAAATTTTTTCAATATGTCTATAATATCTGATACGAGAATAGTAGTTTTTTCGAAACTGCTAACTACTTCCTCAAGGTCTTTGAGATAAATAGTCTTAAACTCATCACGCTTTTGTTTTTCTTTTTCTTTCTCTACCGCACGTTTACCAGCCGAAATTTCACCTTCGATGCGACCAAGCTCACGTGCCAAAGCGTCTCTTTCACTACGAATTTTTGAGAGTTTACTTTCAAGAGCAATAATCTCATCGCTCTTTTTGTCTTTACCATTGGAAGCTGTGAGAATTTCTTTGGCTTTGAGTAAAGCATGATCAAGTTCGGCGAGCTCTTTCTGTGGACCAGATAGTTCACGAGAGAGTCGAGATTTTTCTTTGGAAATATACGCGTCTTCTGCACAAAAATACTGCTTGTATAAAGCAATCAATTCCGCGCGCAATTGCACTGCTTTCTCAACTTTTTCTACTTGTTTTTTCAAGAAACGAAGATGTGGAGCAATTTCACGACGTAGAGATTCTACTTGCTTCATATTTTCTTCTGTCTTTTCAAGTTTACGAAGACTCTCAAGTTTTTTCCATTGATAAACTTTGAGACCAAGTGCGTCCTCTATCATTTCCCTGCGCTCACGTATCGATGCTGACAAAATACGATCTGCTTCACCTTGGGAAATAATATGATGTCCTGTTGCACCAATATGCGCACCAGCCAAAAGTTCCACAATGTCACGAAGACGAACTTGTGAGCCGTTCAAAAGATATTCGTTTGTACTATCGCGATGAACCACGCGCTCTATCGCCACTTCATCAAAGTCTATAGAAGGAAAAATTCTGCGTGAATTATCAAAAGTAAGTTTTATGCCGGCACGATTGGCTCGACCAGCGTTCGTCGGTCCATCGCCACCTCCATTCCAAATAAGATCTTCACCTCTTTTGCCACGCAAAGATTTTATGGATTGTTCGCCAAGTGCAAAACGGAAAGCCTCAGCCACATTAGATTTACCGGAACCGTTTGGCCCGACGATGCCAGTGATCGGTGATGTAAAAGAAAGACTCGCCTTTTTGGCGAATGATTTAAAACCAGTAATTTCTAGGGATTTTAGATACATTAATATGCGTAGATGATCTCAATACGTTCAATTTACTCCGGGCAATTTTCCGTGAGTTTATTTTAACATATTATTTAAAATAGTTTACTCAAAAATATATTGAGAATTTAGTCCTTAATTATTACTATTCCAGAACCGCCGACGTAACCTGCACCACTATTGTCTGCATTAATTCCACCAGCACCACCACCGCCACCTGTATTAGCAGCACCTGCTGTTCCTGGCGTATTTATATAGCCTGAAAAATACAAACTAGCTCCAGTTCCCCCACCCCCAAGTCCACCCGAGCCAGCGCTAGTATTACTCCAGCTCACAACCATACCTCCTCCACCTCCACCGTAATAAGTTGAAACACCGCTAATATCAAAAGCTAGCCCATCTCCACCATTTCCTCCATATGAATCAGTACCATTATGTCCAACTTCCCCAGCACCTCCTCCTCCACCGTGTCCATAATCACCACCAGAATTAGCCCAAATACCTCCAGAGAATCCTTGACCAGCTGTTCCAGCTCCTGGTTCTGATTCGTTTGACCCACCTCCACCAGATCCTCCACTAGTAGATAATCCACATCCTCCACATCCACCTTCCGCACCAACTCCACCACCGATAGCGGTTAATGACTCAAAAATAGAATTCTCACCATTGTATGTAGTGGCCCATTGTCCTGTTGCTCCAGGACCACCAGCACCGACAGTAACAGTGTGAGCACCAGAAGAAACTGCAAATGATGTTTCGTGAATTACGCCACCTCCTCCACCACCAGCACCGGCATATCCTCCGCCAGGTCCCCCACCAGCAACAACAAGAATTTCTACACTACATGTTCCAGAAGTAACAGTGTATGTTCCACTTGATGTAAATGTGTGCACTGTATGTCCGTCAACCGTAGTTTCTGTTCCACCAGTTGCAACACATGCTGATGTTCCACCTCCTCCCGTCCCTCCACTTCCTCCGGTAGCTAGAGGAGGTGTGTAACCAGCTGGTAGTTGTCCTACAAAGGCAGCTACTGGTGTGGTTGTGGAGTAGCCTGGTTGAGTGGTATAGCCTATCTCTGTGAGGGGTGCTTCTAGATAGACGTTGTTTCTGACTTGCTGTATCTTGTAGCCATTACCTACAAGATCAGCATGTGCATGTGGTATGAAGGGTAAGAATGATAGGAGACTACCCTGTGGATCAGCTGGTATGGAGGTAAGGTAGGTAGGGACGAGTACTGAGAGGTTTACTAGTGATGAGTCACAGGTTGGAGAGTCTGTACCTGGTGTAGTACCTGTATTACAGATCTCCTTCAGTGTAGAGGTGGGTATGTTACCTGGGAAGGTACCTTTGTCTATGAGGTACTGGTTCACTGCCTTGTATATGGTACCTAGGTCACTCTTACGCTCTGCATCTCTAGTAGAACCTAGTTGTTTGGCTGGATTGATGGCTACTATGACTATACCGGCTAGAATAGCTATGATAGCTACTACTAATAGTATCTCTAGTAGTGTAAATGCTCTGTTTCTCTTGGATGAGAGGAGGGTGAAGCCCTTGTGGGAATACCTGCGAGTCATATTAGATATAGACATAGATGATATATACAAAGTAAACGTTAGGTTGATATGTATGTGATTATATCACCCCCCCCCCGATGAGGGAGATGGAGGAGAGTGGGGATAACAATTGCAGGCGTAATAAACAAGTGTACTTTGAGACACATACGCAGAAGATTTTTAGCAAAAAATCTTCGAGGACTAGAAATACCACCTGCAGGTGGTCTTTCGTGTGTCGAGACGTAGACTTGTTTGTTACGGGGCTACTTGTTTGTTACAAAGACTACTTAGCCACAACTACCACTTCTTAATCTCCAATGCTTTTTCTGCAGCAATTTGCTCAGCTTCTTGTTTCGACAAACCACTTCCTGTGGCAATTTGAACATCACCCAAAAATACACCGAGAGTAAACTGCTTCTCATGGTCTGGCCCAACTTCTTTCAAAGTCTTGTAGCTTGGTGTAATACCCATTTTCTCTTGAGCACGTTCTTGAAAACGGCTTTTTGCATCAAGCCAAGATTTATTTTTAACGATCTCATCTATGTCTATAACATTCAAAAGATTTTCTGAAATAAAATTTGCTGCAGCGTTATAGCCTTTGTCGAGATATATTGCACCAATCACGGCTTCAACTGCATTAGATAAAATCATCGAGCGAGCACGTCCTTTATCTTTCGTCTCTCCTCGTGACAAAAGGATATATTCATTGAGACCAATATGATCAGCAACCTTCATCAGACTATTGGCGTTAACCAAAGCAGAACGGAATGAGGTTAGATCACCTTCAGCCTTCTTAGGATATTTACGATATAAAAAACTAGTAACAATAAGTTCGAGAACAGCATCACCGAGAAATTCCATACGCTCATTATGCTCGAGTCCAGAACCCTTGTTTTCATTCAAATAAGACCGGTGTGTGCAAGCTGTACGTAGCAAGGAAAGATCATCAAATTGCACCCCTATATGTTCTGCTAATGCTTCAAAAGAAATTTTCATGATATTTCGGTTTCAAGAAATTATTATTTTACCTCAACTTTTCCCTCGGTCAAAATTGTGACCGCCTTTGTAACAATCGGCAAAATATCATTATAAAAATTCAACTCAAGTATGTCAGATAACTTGAACCATTTTGCATCATCCAATCCTGGCTTTTTGGCAAGGGCAAGTTTTTCAAATGGAGATTCTGTAAGATAATAATGGACTTGCTTACGAATTTTTCCTAATTCAGGATCATTGGCAATATATTCATTTTCCGCCAAATCGGCTTTAATTGTCACATTGAGACCAATCTCTTCTTTGACTTTGGACACTGTACCGACGTCCGGTGCAACCCCTTCGAGAATTTTTCCTTTTGACAGAGTCCAATGACCGAAGATATCATGCACAAAAGCCAAATAAATCTCTGCACCATTTCTGGCATAAACCACCGCGCCACCTAGATGTTGAATTGGCATCTTTTCATAAGGAACTTCTGGAATCTTCTTTTTGAGAGGAGCATCATCCTTACCAGGCTCGCCCAATTCCTTATAAACAGCTCCTAGAACACCATTCACAAAACGACCACTAGTCTCACCTCCAAAGGTCTTGGCAAGCTCTATAGCCTCATTTATAGCGACTTTGGCTGGTACTTCCCCTCTATCAGAAAAGAGAAGCTCATAAAGCCCAAGCCTCAAAACGTTTCTATCTACCGGGGAAATTTTGTCCAGTGGCCAATCCGGAGCGGCTTTGACAATAATATCATCCAAATCTTCTCTTTTAGCCAAAATACCCTTCATGAGTTCTTCCATGAAAGTTACGTCACTAAGCCCTGGAGCAAATTCCTTAACATCACGTGCAATAATATCCGAGACTTGCTTGTCCGGTTGATCACGAAAATCCCATTCGAAAAGGGCTTGGAGAACCACTGAACGAGATAAATGTCTGTTTGCCATTTTAATTTAATGAAAGAACTTTTTTGAATGAACTTCGACGACCTACTTTTCCTTACTCACAAACTTGGTTGATATTATTTTTTCTTGGCAGCAGCAATCTTCTTTGCCTTGGCAGTAGCTTTAGCTGTTAAATCTATCACCGTACGTCCATTATAAGAGCCACAAGTCATACAAATGTGGTGATTCTGATGAGGTGCTCCACACTTAGAACAAGCCGCCATACGTGCAGCATCTAAGGCGTGGTGGGATCGACGATTATTTCTATGTGAGCGCGTTGCGCGCATTCGGTTTACCATGACGCCAGTATTACATATCATGCGACCTAGCGCAAGAGCTTTATATGTGTTACATTTTTCTAGCGGAAAGTCGCGCCCATAGCTGTTTTGGTATGTCGTTAGATTAGTATGCGCCCATAGCTGTTTTGGTATGTCGTTAGATTAGTATGCGCCCATAGCTGTTTTGGTATGTCGTTAGATTAGTATGCGCCCATAGCTCAGTTGGTAGAGCAGATCCCTCTTAAGGATAAGGTCGTAGGTTCGATCCCTACTGGGCGCACAGGTAAGCCGGTCTCATGAAGCCTAAACGGCGCACAAGATTTTTATGAAACACCAGATAGTTACAATCCACGGCGGAGATTACGCAATGAAAGATTTTGCTAGTTATTTGAAGAGGAAGAAAGTAACTATTGAAAACTTTAAACCTCGATATGATTGGAAAGCAAATCTTCAAACTGACATTGAAAAACTTGGCCTTAAAAATAAGTTTGAGGTAATAAGTCCCCGTATGCCCAATTCCCAAAATACACATTACAATGAATGGAAGATTTGGTTTGAAAAACTTATTCCCTTTCTCAAAAACGATATGACTCTTATTGGTCATTCACTTGGAGGAATCTTCCTTATTAAATACCTTGCAGAGAATATATTTCCAAAGCGTATTCATGCTGTCATGTTAGTAGCTGCACCTTATGAAACAAAAACTCAAAAAGGTCTTATTGCAAATAATTTTATTCTTGGTGAAAAGCTTTCAGGGCTTTCAAAGCAGTGCAAAAAACTTTATTTCTTCCATAGTAAAAACGACGCCGTTGTGCCTTTCTCTGATTTCAAGAAGTTTAAGGCAATTTTTCCTGACGCTAGCTTTTTTATATTCAATAACAGAGGCCACTTTAATGGCGACTCCTTCCCAGAGTTACTTGAGGCTTTGCTTGAATCATTTTAATCACTCTTGTGTAAAACTGGTGCGTGAGCTAGTATGGGCTTTTAGAGGAGGGATAACTATGGTTATCTTGAAAAAGGGGCAAAGCTGTGAGCTTGATGTTTTGGTGGGTGACCTACAAGGACGATTTAAGGGTCACGACTTCCTGTCAGTGGTACCAGGACTAAACCAGGCTGGATTGGTTTTGTTTAATGGTGCCAATCCGATTTTTCCGGCAGGCACCAATGGTAAAGTGCCATATCCGAAGGTGACGCATCTTGAAAGGGAGACCCTCAAGTTCGAGGCCTACAACATCCCACAACGTGTCGAGCTTCTATTGCAAGCTATTCGTGACACCTTCACAGGAATTGGATTCGACGAACTGGTCGTCACGGCCGGCGAATACAATCTGACGATTTCGATGTTGGCACGCTGAGAACATGGCCAGCATAGCGAGCCTTCAATCGCGGCTAAGACCGAAACCAAAACCGCCCAGCAAGTTGTGGGCGGCTTTTTATTTGTATGCTTTTTAACAATTAGTAACCTCTAGTGTCCGAAAATCTCAGTAAGCATAGCTCTTGTAAGAGGGCCGACCAGTCCGAACCATGAGTGACCTGGTGTAGCTATGTGATATTTTGTTTGGAAATTCTGCACAGCTTTCTTTGTAAGAGGACCGAAGTGGCCAGTAATTCTTCCTTCTGGATATACTTCTGGATCTGATGCTAGAAGTGTCTGAAGACGTGTGACGTCAGGAGAAGTGTCTCCCATTGCCAAGTCACTGGTGAATACAGCGTCAGCACCAGCAGTCACAGGTGAGGATCCTGGAGGAGGAAACATTCCGGGTGCAGAAGGAGGAAGTTCTCCAGGTATAGATATAGGAGATGCTCCTGGAAGAAGAGTGCAAGTAAAACCTATCGGACAACCAGGCAAAGGAGGAGCAGCTGGAACTACTGGAGCTGGAGTAGGTGGAACATATCCTCCCCCTCCTCCGCCGCCACCCCC
>Ga0209697_10001149_pt1 | contig 42029 bp, 44 predicted proteins | sample AliMusrvi5mmetaG_FD_184115 | JGI IMG/M metagenome (GOLD analysis project Ga0209697, IMG submission 184115) | Freshwater lake bacterial and archeal communities from Alinen Mustajarvi, Finland, to study Microbial Dark Matter (Phase II) - Alinen... | ecosystem: Environmental > Aquatic > Freshwater...
TCCTGAGCCTGACCATGTTTGAACAAACCCCAATAAATCAACTGCTTACGCCACCCTCAACAAATTCAGATCCGAGTTTCGAGCCCCAACAGCTCGTTCTCCTCTGAGAAACGTTGGGACACTACTGGCTGCATGTCAATTCGCAGCCGCACGGGGAAGCGGACGGCAGCATTGTCTGGGATGGTGTCGCCATCGACATCACCAGCCTGCACGAGGCGGAAGCGTCGCTGCGCGAGAGCGAGGAGCGTTTCCGCAAGCTGTTCGAGGACACGCGGCAGGCCATCACCCTGGTCGAGAACGGCCGCTTTGTCGCTGCCAACAAGGCGTCGCTGGCGATGTTGGGCATCGATCACCCCGATCAGTTCATCGGCCTCACACCGATCGACATTTCACCGCTGCGCCAACCCGACGGGCGGCTTTCCAGCGAGAAGGTGGTGGAAGTCATCGACACGGCCCTTGCGACCGGCAGCAATGCCTTCGAGTGGGAGCACCTGCGCGCCGACGGCGAGCATTTCATGGCCCAGGTACTCCTGACGGCGATACGTCACGGCGACAAGGATGTGCTGCACGTGGTGTGGACCGATATCACCCAGCAGAAGAAGGCTGAACGCGAGCTGGCCGAGTACCGGCAGGACCTGGAACAGCGGGTCGTCGAGCGGACCGCCGAACTGGCGAGCATGACCCGATCGCTTCGCAGCGCCAACGCGGAACAGCAGGCCATCTTCGATAACGCCAGTTGCGGCATCGCGCTCATCACGGATCGCGTTTTCACGCGCTGCAACCGCAGAATGCACGAGTTGTTCGGCTGGCCGATCGGAGAGATGGTCGGCAAGCCGACCGCGATCTGGTACGCCGACGAGGCCGCCTGTATGGCAGGCGGTGGCGCCAGCTACGAACAAATCTGGCGTGGCGAAGTTCATTGCCGCGATCAGGAACTGGTGCGCAGGGATGGCAGCCGCTTTTGGGCGCGGCTGACCGGCACGGCGGTCGATCCGGCGGACCGGTCCAGGGGCACGGTGTGCGTGGTTGACGACATCACCGCGGAACGCGCCGCCATCGAGCAGTTGCGTCGAGCCAAGACGCTCGCGGAGGAGACGGCGCAGTTGAAGTCGAGCTTCCTGGCCAACATGAGCCACGAGATCCGCACCCCGATGAACGCGGTGATCGGAATGTCGCACCTGCTGCTCAGAACCGAACTCACACCGCGCCAGCGTGACTATCTGGCCAAGATCCAGGCCGCCGGCCAGCACCTGCTGGGGATCATCAACGACATCCTGGATTTCTCCAAGGTCGAGGCCGGCAAGCTCAGCCTGGAAGATGCCGATTTCGATCTCGACAAGGTCGCCGCCAATGTCGCCACGCTGCTGGCCGAGAAGACCGGCGAAAAAGGGCTGGAGCTGACGATCGACATCGCCCCCGATGTGCCGCGCAGTCTGATCGGCGACGCGTTGCGGCTGCAGCAGATCCTGCTCAACTTTGGCTCCAACGCCGTCAAGTTCACGCAGCAGGGCGAAGTCGACATCATCATCCGGCTCAAGGAACGCAACGGCAACGATGTCCTGCTGTCCTTCGCCATGCGCGACACCGGCATCGGGCTGAGCCCGGAGCAACAGGCGCGGCTGTTTCAAAGCTTCCAGCAGGCCGACAACTCGACCACGCGCAAGTTCGGCGGCACGGGACTCGGTCTGGTGATCTCCAAGCGGCTGGCCGAGCTGATGGGCGGCGAAGTCGGTCTGGTCAGCGAGCCGGGCAGGGGCAGCACGTTCTGGTTTACGGCCCGCCTTGGCATCGGCGCGGCGCGATCGGCGCCACTGCTGCCGCGCCCGGACCTGCGCGGCTTGCGCGTGATGGTGGTCGACGACAACGAAACCGCGCGCATGGTGCTGCGCGACCTGCTGACCTTGATGACCTTCGTGGTCGAGGAGGCAACCTCGGGCGCGCAGGCACTTGAGTCCATCACGCAATCCGCCTCTGCCGGAAAACCGTACGCCATCGTCTTCCTCGACTGGCTGATGCCGGGCATGGACGGGATCGAGGCGGCGCGCAAAATCCGCGCGCTCGGCCTGCCGGCCCCGCCGCACCTGGTCATGGTCAGCGCGTACGGGCGCGAGGAACTGATGAGCCAGGCCAGCGCCGCCGGCATCGAGAGCTACCTGATCAAGCCGGTGACGCGCTCGCTGCTGTTCGACACCGCCATGCAACTGCTGGGCGGCGAACGCAACGAGGCGGCCCAGCCGGCGCCGGCGCGGACAGGGGAAGCCGAATTGGCCAACGCCATCAGGGGCGCACGCATCCTGGTGGTCGAAGACAATGAACTGAACCAGGAAGTGGCGAAGGACTTGCTCAGCGGAGCGGGGCTGATCGTCGATGTGGCGCAAGATGGGGTTATTGCGCTGCGGATGGTTCAGGCATCGCCCTACGATCTGGTCTTCATGGACATGCAGATGCCGGTCATGGATGGCGTGACCGCTACCCTGGAGATCCGCAAGCTGGCGCAGTTCAAGGACCTGCCGATCATCGCGATGACCGCCAACGCGATGCAGCAGGACCGCGAGCGCTGCCTGCAGGCCGGCATGAACGACTTCATCGCCAAGCCGATAGAGCCTGATCAGCTGTGGTCGATGCTGTCGCGCTGGGTCAAACCGAACCTGGCGGGAAGCGCTGCGCGGCAACAGGACGGCGCGGTGCTCCCGGCGGAGCCAGCGCAGGGCGCTGCAAGCGATGCGCTTGAATTGCCCGTGGACATCGAAGGGCTCGATGTCCGCGCCGGTCTACGCCGGCTGTTGGGCAAAACATCGACCTATGTCGCGCTGCTGCACCAGTTTGTCCAAAAGCACAAGACCGCCGCCGGCGAAATTGGCAGCGCGCTCGATGGCGACTGGGCTGATGCCGAGCGTCTGGCGCACACCGTCAAGGGCGTCGCTGGCACCCTGGGCGGCCGCGTCCTGCAGGACGCGGCCGCGGAACTGGAACGCACGATCCGGGAGCGTCAGGCGCGCGCGCTGGTCGAGCAGCGGCTCCGGGAATTTGCCGGGGCGCTCGCGACCCTGATCAGCCAGTTGGAAACAAAACTGCCACTGCGGAAAGCGGACGGTGCGCCTGTGGCCGTCGATGCAGCCAGGCTCGCAGCCCTCACGAGCGAGCTGGCTGCGCTGCTGGCGCAAGATAATTTCGCCGCCAGTAATCTGTTTGCGGCGAACGCCGAACTGCTGCGCTCGGCCTTTCCCGAAGCGTTTGGCCGGCTCGCCGAGCAGATCGAAGATTTCGACTTCACGGCAGCCTGGACGACGCTTGAATCGGTATGCCAAGCAAGGCTCGCCGAGGGCGGCTCAGGCATGCCTTGCCAGGACGCTTGAGGGGCGCCGCACAGGCAGGAAGGCGCGCCTGTGCGTTTCCTTTTCCGTTTGCGAATCATCAAGCGGATGTTCTTTTTTCCGGGCTCAAGCTCAGTCATGGCGTGAGAGTGCCTTGACCAGCATGGATTTGCGCGGAGAATGAATAACCATGCGATACCGAGCCTTGACCTGTCTATTGCCTCTGCTGCTGCTCTCGGCATGTGCCGTCGACCAACAACAGCCTGCAGCATCGGCAAAGGAGCGCGACCCGTCATTCTGGTGCGTTCCCAAGCTGGCAGTGGGCAAAGGCCGAATCTGGATCTACCGAACAGCGCCGAAAGGAATGGGCCTGCCGCCCGACATCGTCGTGGACAACGCGATCTACGGGGCGCTGCGTCCCGGCACGGCGAACACCATTGACGTGGCGCCGGGCAAGCACGACGTCAGGCTTGCCTATTTCAAGGAGAAGCTGGAGGTCGAGATGACTGCGGGCGACGATCTGTTCGTCCGCTTCGACGTGGACCCTGCTCTGTTCGGACGCGGCTTTTATCCGGTTCTTGTGGCCCGGCCGACCGCGCAAGCGGAACTTTACGAACACACGGGCACGGATTTCAGCTGCGTCAAAGACTGATTGGCGGGTGCCATGCCCATGAACTTGTCTTGAAGGGGGCGTTTTGATGTACCAAATTCATGCCCCACTTCGCATCCCGCGTCTGGTCTTCCAGTCTATAGCGCCCGCCATGCGTGCAGCCCTGCTTGCCTTGATGGCCGGTCTTGTCGCAGCCGCCTGTGGCGGGGGTGCCGAGGTGGTGCGCGCGGCCTACGACGTGCCGGTTCCCGCGCGGCTGACGGGTGTTCCGGCCTTCGACCGCATCGGTCAAGGTCACGGCCACAGTTGCATGCTCACACCGGCAGGCCAGGCTTGGTGCTGGGGGCTCAACGACGCCGGGCAGCTTGCCTCGGCGTCGCGTGCCGCCTGCGGCGATGATGACGTGTTTGCCTGTTCTTCGGTTCCCCTTGCAGTGGGCGGCACACCGGCGTTGGCTTCCATCGACGGCGGCCGCTTCACGACTTGCGCGCTGGCCGTCGACGGGCGCGCCTGGTGCTGGGGCGGGGTCAACGACCTGGCTCCGCAACCGGTCCCGACGTCGGTTGGCGCCAGCACGGACCGCTTCGTGCAGATCGATGTCGGCACGTTCGGCGGCGATGCCTGTGGCGTCAAGGCCGACGGCAGCGCATGGTGCTGGAGCGCGGACTCGCCGTCCACGCTGCGCCAGGTGGTGCCGGGGCTGGCGCTCAAGCAGATTGCCGTGGGCGATCTGCATGCCTGTGCGCTCGATGCCGCAGGCCACGCGTGGTGCTGGCTGACGGTGTCGTACCCGCTGCTCGGCAGTCTCTTCTCCGGCAGTTCGACGAGCCCGGTGGCAGTCGGCGGGGACCGCGCGTTTGAGGAGATCGGTGCGGGCGCGATGCATGCCTGCGCGCGCGAGGCCGACGGCACGGCCTGGTGCTGGGGCAGCGGATCGGTGCTCGGCGTCGGCGACCCCAGTGCCTCCAGCGTCACGCCGCAGCCGGTGGCAGGGCCGAAGTTCGTACAGCTGAGCTCCGGCACCTCGCATGCCTGCGGTGTCGCAGCGGATGGCGGCGCCTGGTGCTGGGGCGAGAACCTCGGGGGTCAGCTGGGTGACGGCACGACGGCTGTCAGGGCGGCGCCGGTGCGCGTCAGCGGCGCACTGGTGTTTCGCGCGCTCGACGCGGGTGGCGCAGCCACCTGCGGCATCGCCAGCGATGGTTCGGCTTGGTGCTGGTGCTGGAATTACTCGGGGGCGGTCGGCCAGCCAGTGGGCGTGCGCTGGGTTCCGGCCTGAGCCGGCCCGCCATCGGCCGGGGCCATGTTTTCTTGAACGCCCCGTGCGCCTCAGACCAGTTCCGCTATCAGCTCGATTTCAACGCAGGCACCCAGCGGAATCTGGGCCACGCCGAAGGCGCTGCGGGCGTGCGCGCCGGCGTTGCCGAACACTTCGCCGAGCAACTCGCTCGCGCCATTGGTCACCAGATGCTGCTCGGTGAAGTCGCCGGTTGAGTTCACCAGCGACATGACTTTGACGATGCGCTTGACGCGGTCGAGGTCGCCGGCGGCGACATGCAGCGTGCCCATCAGGTCGATGGCGACGGCGCGCGCCGCGGCCTTGCCCTCGGCCGTCGTCATGTTCTTGCCCAGTTGCCCGACCCAGGGCTTGCCGTCCTTCTTCGCGATGTGGCCGCTCAGGAAAACCAGCTTGCCGGTTTGCACAAAGGGAACATAGGCGGCGGCCGGAATGGCGACCGGTGGCAGTGTGATGTCGAGTGCTTTCAGCTTGGCGTAGATGCTCATGGTGTTTCCTTCAGACGATGGGTTGGAATGGGTGCGGCGCCTAGCCGTTGCGGCCCGGGCCCGGCGATTGAGTTTGTGATTGTGATTGTGACGAACTGCCGGCGGGCAACGGGCCCTGGCGCTGGCTCTGCTGCTGCATGGCGGGCGGTGCGTCGCTGGCGGCGTTCGGTGCGATTTGCTCCACCGTCACGCCGACCGTGAGCGTGTGGCTGGCGCCGCCGTGGATCACGCCGCGCAGCGGCGAGACGTCGGAAAAGTCGCGCCCGGTGGCCAGCGTGACGTAGTCTTCGCCCGGTGCGTGCCAGCCGGCGCGGTTGTTGGTCGGGTCGAAATCGCACCAGCGCTCCCCCGGCGGCAGATCGGGGGCATAGACGGCGACCCAGGCGTGCGAGGCGTCGCTGCCGCGCAGCTTGACGGTGCCGGGTGCCGGTTGCGTCAGCAGATAGCCGCTGACATAGCGCGCCGCGATCCCCATGGTGCGCAGGCAAGCGATCATGATGTGGGCGAAGTCCTGGCACACGCCCTTGCGCTGGGCCAGCGCCTGCAGCGCCGGCGTGTTGATCTGCGTGCTCTCGCTTTCATAGACAAAATCGGTGTGGATGCGCTGCATCAGGTCCTGGGCCACAGCCAGCACGCTCAGACCCGGCGCAAAACTGGGCCGGGCGTAGGCGGCAAACTCGGTCTGGCGCGGCACAAAGGGCGAGGCAAAGGCGAATTCGGTGGCGCTGTCGAACGGTGCGCCGGAGCGGTAGCGGAACTGCTCGCGCACCTGCTCCCAGGGCAGGGCGCTTGGTGGCAGGCTGCGCGTCCAGGTGGCCACGACGCTGTGCGCCACCACATCGAGCACGGTGTGCGGCGTCTGCAAGGCGAAGAAGCAGCGCGGATTGCCAAAGACGTCGAGCGTCTGGGTCATCTGTGCCGGTGTCGGGCTGATGTCAAGCACGTGGCTCAGCAGGCGTTGGTGCCGGTTACCCACGGGCTGCAGATACGCCATGTGCTGGGCCGTCTCCACGGCCGGCGCATAGTCGTAGCGGGTCTGGTGCGTGATCTGTAGTCGCATCAGGCCCCCATGCTCTGATTGGTCTCGCCCGAGTGCGTGAAATAGGTGCTGCTGATCTCGTTGGACAGGTGGAAGGCTGCCGCCGTGCACTGCAGCAGCAGGTCGTTGAGGGCGAAATGGCATTCCCCTTCCTGCGCCGGGTCGCTGGCCAGCGGCTGCGTCTCGCACAGGTGGGCCAGATTCCAGGTGAGCGGGTTGGGCACGCGCAAGGACAGGTTGCCCAACTCGTCGGGCGCGGCGCCGGCCAGCTTAGCCAGGCGGCCGCGCAGCGTGTGCGCGACCCAGGCCAGCGAGCGCGGGTTCTCGCGGTCCAGCACCAGCAGATCGATCAGCGCCGCCAGGTCGCGGCTCTGCTGGTACTGGGCGTGAAAGGTGATGGTGCAGTCGAACAGCGTGAGCATGGCCTCGAAGCCGCCCGCGGTATGCACCGAGCCGCTCTGGAAACCGGCCAGCAGCGAGGCCGACAGAAAGCCCAGGCGCTCGATATGGCGGCCGATGCTCAGCAGCCGCCAGCCGTCGTCGCGCGTCATGCGATCGGTCTGCGCGCCGGTGACGGCGGCCATGTGGTCGCTCGTGTTCTTGAGCACCAGCAGGGCCTTGAACGAAGAATAGTCGCCCTCGGCTGCGTGTTCGCCGCAGCGCGCGAACAACTCTTCCTCGGCCCGCACCATCACGCGCCAATGCTCCTGCGAGAGGCGCTCGCGCACCACCGAGCCGGTCATGCGCAGTGCGCGCAGGTAATAGCCGACGCTGGTCGCACCGTCGCTGCTGCCCAGGTTGGCGATCAGCGAACGCTCGAAGACGCGGCGCGCCTGCGTCGGCGAAGGCACCCCCGGCAGCACCAGGGTGTTGGCCAGCGCCATCTTGCCGAGCCAGTCGAGCAGGGGAGGCGATGACTGCTCTTCGCCATTGAGGCATTCGAGCGTCAGGCGCGCCAGCCGGATGGCGTTCTCGGCGCGTTCGGCGTAGCGGCCCAGCCAGTAAAGATTTTCCGCGGCGCGGCTCGTCACCAGCCGTGTGCGCTGTGTCAGCACGGCCGGCGTCAGCTGCGGCTGCAGCAGGCTCGTCTCGTCGATGGCGCCGTTTGTGAGCGCCCAGACGTCGGCGCTGCTGCCGCCGCTCTGCATCGAGGCGGTCTCGCTGGTCGCGCCGGCGATGCGGGCCAGCCCGCCGGGCAGCACGCGCCAGGACCGAGGGCCGTCGGAGACGACAAAGACGCGCAGCATCACCGAGCGTGCCAGCATCTCGCCGCGGTCAGCATCGGTGCTGCCGGGCTGCCAGGTCGGCATCTGCGACAGCGGCACGCTGCCCTGCACCGTGTAGTCATCGCTTTGCAGCGCGATGCGCCCGGCCCATTCGTCGATCTCCCGCGCCGACAAGGTCCGCCCCAGCACGCCGTCCAGTCCGGGTAGCAGCGGCGAGCCGGGGTAGGTCGCCTTGATGGCGCTGTCGCGCAGTAGCGGCAAGGCCTCTTCCATGGCCGAGCGTTCGCCGCACCACCAGGTTGGCAGGGCCGGCAGCATCAGCTCTTCGCCGAGCAAATGGCGCGCCAGCGCCGGCAGAAAGCCAAGCAGGGCGGGCGATTCCAGAAAAGCCGAGCCCGGCGCATTGGCCACAAGCACATTGCCGGCGCGGATCGCCTGCAGCAGGCCCGGCACGCCCAGTGTGGAGTCGGAGCGCAACTCGAGCGGGTCGAGGTACTCGTCGTCGACCCGCTTGAGCAGGCCATGCACCGGCACCAGGCCCTTGAGGGTCTTGAGATACAGGTGTTCGTCGCGCACCAGCAGGTCGCATCCTTCGACTAGGGTCAGGCCCAGGTAGCGCGCCAGGTAGGCATGCTCGAAATAGGTCTCGTTGTACGGTCCCGGCGTGAGCAGGGCCAGGTGCTGGTCGGCGCCGGCCGGGCTCATCTTCTTCATGCTGTCCATGAGGGCGCGGTAGGTCGCCGCCAGGCGCTGCACCGGCAGGGTCTGGAAGGCCTGCGCGAACTGGCGCGAGATCGCGATCCGGTTTTCCAGCAGGTACCCGAAGCCTGACGGTGCCTGGCAGCGCTGACCGACGACCCACCAGTTGCCGTCGGGCCCGCGCGCCAGATCGAAGGCCGCGATGTGCAGGTGGGTGCCGCCGACCGGCTTGACGCCGTGCATCGCGCGCAGGTAGCCCGGGTGACCCTGGACCAATGCTGGCGGCAGCCAGCCCTGCTGCAACAGTTCCTGCGGCCCGTAGACGTCGGCCATGACCCGCTCCAGCAGGCGCACGCGCTGCAGCAGGCCGGCTTCGATCTGCTGCCAGTTTTCGTGTTCGATCAGCAGCGGGAACAGGTCGAGCGACCAGGGCCGCTGCGGCCCGCCCTCGTCGGCGTAGACGTTGTAGGTGACGCCGTTGTCGCGGATCTGGCGCGCCAGGTTGACGGCGCGCTGGTTCAGTTCAGGCGCGCCCTTGTCGGCCAAATCGTCGAAGAATTGCTGCCAGGCTTCGGTCAGCGCGCCGTCGGGGTCGGCCGCGCCGTGCAGTTCATCGAAATGCCCGGCTGCGGCGCGGCAAGCCAGGGTCAGCGCGTGCAGATCGGTGCGGCCGTTGGATTCCGGGGCTTGCGGGGAGGTGTTTGCATCGTTCACTGCCCCCGAGTATGCCAGCGCGGCCGTGCGCTCGCGTGGCCGCTGCTGCCTGCCGCCGCGCTGCTGGCCCGTCCACGGTAAGATGCGGGCCCCGCTAGTGGCCGATTCTTCCTTCGGCCAGCGCTCAGTGCAAAGAGGTGCCCCTTGAAATTCCGTCATTTGTTTTCTTCATCGCTGTTGTCGGTGCTGCTGCTGGGCGCTTGCTCGCCGCAGGATGCCTCGCAGCCGGCCGCAGTCGGCCGGCAGGAAATTGCGATCCCCACGGTGGTGGCGCAGGCCAAGGGCTTCACGGTCGGTGCCTTGATGAGCGCCAACGTGGTCTACGTGTTCTTCGACACCCAGTGCCCGCATTGCGGCCGCCTGTGGGAGGCGTCGACCGCCTTGCAGAACAAGGTCAAGTTCGTTTGGATTCCGGTGCGCATGGGCAGCCCGATCAGCGTGGCGCAAGGCGCTGCCTTGCTCACGGCGGCCGATCCGGCGGCGCTGATGCGCGAGCATGAAGCCTCGCTGCTGGCCGGCAAGGGCGGCATATCGGCTTCCAGCAGCATTGCGCCGGAGATCGAGAAAAGCATCGCCGCCAACAGCCAGTTGCTGACCAGTTTCGGCGCGGAGGGCGTTCCGTTCGTGGTGGCCAAGAACATCAAGACCGGCCAGACCGTGAGCCGCGAGGGCGCCATGGACACGCCGGCGCTGGCGCAATTCATCGGTCTGGATTTGTGATGACGACCGGGACTGAAATCGACACCGTGACGGCCGCCGCTGCGGTCGTGCCTGAGCCGGTGGCAGCGGCAGTGGCAGAGGCGCCTGCGCCCGCCGCGGTGGCCGGCAAGCGAGACCGTACGCCGCCCGTGCAGCCGGTGCTGGAAAAGCTGTTCGAGCTTTATCCCAACCTGTTCGGCGCCGAGTTCCTGCCGCTCAAGCTGGGCATCTTTCAGGAACTGCTGGCGCTGCACCCCGAGCATTTCCCACGCGACGCGCTGAAGGCGGCTCTGGGCGTGCATACGCGTTCGACGCGCTACCTGCAATGCGTTGCCGCCGGCAAGCCGCGCCACGATCTGCAGGGGGTCGCGGTGGAAGCGGTGGCGCCCGAGCATGTCTACTGGGCGATTCTGGAATTGTTCCGCCGGCGCCAGGCGCGCGCGGCCCAAGACCTGCGGCCCAAACTGCGCGCGCAGTTGCTGGCAGCGTTCGAGGCTTCGGGTCTCACGCGCCAGGACTATCTGGCCCGGGTGCAGACGCGCGACACGGACTCCACAGCGGCGCTGGAAGACGCCTTTGCCGAGCTCGATCAGACGCTGGCGCGCCAGGAAGCCTTGCGCACGGCCTACGCGGCCAGCGGCAAGACGGTGGCGGAATTCGCCGACATGTACGGTCTGGATCGGCGCGATGTGACGCGCGCCCTGGAAGGCAAGCCGCGCGTGGAGGCCAGCGCAGCCGACGCCTGATCAAGCCGGCCGCAACGCCGGGCCGTCCCACGCCGGGCCAGCCCCCGCGGGTGCGCCAATTTCAGCGCCAATGCCCGTGGCCGTGACCGTAGCTGTGACTGCCGATCACCAGGCCCAGCCCGAGGAATGCAGCCAATGGCAGGTAGTTCGGCGGGGCGTAGTAGGTCGTGTAGCCGCCATAGTCGTAATAGACCGGTGGCGGCGCTGTCACCACGTAGGCCGGTGCGCCATACACCGGCGCTGCGTAGGTCACGGTTGCAGGCGCCGACGACGAGCCGGCGGCCAGCGGCGTGACCTGCAGTTGCACGCTGGGGCCGGGATCGTTCGGCATTTGCACCGTGTACTGTTTGCCGCCGTATTCGTAGACCACCGTGTAGGCGATCGGACGATTCTCATAAAAGGTCTGCGTCGTGCAGCCCTGGTCATTGTTACAAACCTGTCGCGGCACGGCGACCTGTTGAACGATGGGGCTCGATGAAACGACACGCCCGACTTCCTGCGCCAGGCACAGGCCGCTGGCGAGCAGGCTTGCAGACAACAGAAGCAGCTTGTTCATGATCTTCCCTTGCTTGAAATGTTCGTGCATGAATGATGATACCGGCAGCGGCGAAATAGGTGCAAATTCGGTGAATCCACGGTAAAGATTGTTGCCGTGCCGGACCGGCTGGCCAACGCAACGGCGGCGCGTCCGCTATGCTGGGCGGCGCGACGGCGCGACGGCGCGTCGGACCGGCCGAAACCACAAGCGATATCCCTGGAGACATCATGACCACAACACCTGTTCACCCCTACCAATCCAAACCGTGGCTGATCCGTCTGGTCATGGCGCGCCCGCGCCTGCTGATCTGCCTGGTCATCGGCGTGCTCACGGCGTTCCTGTTGCCGGATTCGCTGGCGCAGCGCACGATGACGCGCGTCATCATCGGCTGGAACGTCGGGGCCGGACTGTATCTGGTGCTGGCAGGGCGGCTCATGTTCTGGTCCACGCACGAGCGCATGCGCACGCGCGCGCTGCAGCAGGATGAAGGTCGCATTGCCGTGCTGGTGCTGGTGATCGCGGCGGCCATCATGTGCATCGGCGCCATCGTGGCGCAACTCGCCGTGGTCAAGGACATGCACGGCAGCATCCGCTATGCCCATATCGCGCTGGCCGCGCTCACCATCGTCACGTCCTGGGCCTTCACGCAGGTCATGTTTGCCCTGCACTATGCCCATGACTACTACGTGACCGAAGTGCACGGCGAGCACGGCGGCCTCGATTTCCCCGGTGGCCATCCGCCCGATTACGGTGATTTCCTGTACTTCGCCAGCGTCATCGGCACCTCCGGCCAGACGGCGGACGTCAGCTTCACCAGCCGCAAGATGCGCCGGACCGGCATGGTGCACTGCGTGCTCGCGTTCTTCTTCAACACCACCCTGGTTGCGCTGACGATCAACATTGCGTCGGGCCTGTTCTAAGAACTTGCCCGCAAAAGTGGAGGGGCCGCGCAAAAGAAAACCCCGGCGGATTGGGCCGGGGTTTAGCACCGCCTTAGGAGGGATACAGTGCAGGTGTTTGAGCACCTGGGCGGAATTTAGTCGCGCACGCTTAACGGCGGCTTAATGCCTGTTAAGGCGACGGGCAGGCCGTGTTCAAAGCTCGCTTGCATCCGCCAGCACCTGCGGCTTGTAGCTGATCCGGAGCAGGCAGCGGTTCAGCGCGCGGCTGTGCAGGACGGTGATGTCGATGCCGGCCTGGCTCCAGTAACCGGTTTCGGCGGTTGTGCCCGGTGTATCGGTGTCCTGTGCCGTGCGCGGCGGCCCGTAGCTTGTCGTCAGAAGGGATAGCACCGTGCTGTAGGTCGGCGCCAGATCGCAGTTCGCCTGTTCGGCGCTGAGCGTCTGCGCCACTTCCCATAGCCGCCCGGACCTGAAATAGAAAACCGAATCAAACCGGCCGCCAGCCATCGGCGTGTCAGGCAGGTGCCAAAGGCCGCGCACACCGCCGGGCAGGTTCAGCGCGCGCCTGAGCTTGACGGCCTGCGGCAACGCGGCCCTGAGTTCGTCCTCGGTCATGCCGGGCTGCAGCGGACCCCACAAGGTCTGCGCCAGGGCCATCGGCGCGCACAGCAGCGCCAGCAAGCCTTGCAGCCAGTGCCGCAGGCGTTGACCCTGCATCGCGCTCGTCAAAGGTGGAATGCGGCCAGCGCGCCGACCACGATGCCGATGGCGCCGGCGCCGAACATCGCGACTTCCAGCCACTTCTTGCGCGTCAGCAGGGCAATCGCGGCCAAGGCGATCGAGACCTGCAACACGGTCGTGGACTGGGCCCAGCGGTGGTGCTGGTGCATCTGCTCATCGCTCTGCTTGTCCCACTGCGTGGCTTCGTCTTCGAGCTTGTCGGCCACAGCCTTGATCTCGTTCTTTTCCTTCTCGTAGCGGTCCACCTTGTCCTGGTACTTGGCCTTGGTATCGGCACTCGAGAGATCGCGCGCCAGTTCGGCCAGCGACTGCTTGGTGCTCTTGGACTGGAAGTAATTCCACTGGTTCGAGGCTTCCGTTTTCTTGATCGCGGCGTTGTTCTTGTAGAGGCCGGCGTTGGCCTGCGTGGCGCCGCCCATGTAGCCGAATATGGCGCCGATGGTGGCGATGATGGCGGTGAACATGGCGATCTGGTTGATCATGCCGCCCTGTTCGCCGCCGTGGCCGCCCTGTTGCGCGTGCTCGATCTCGTGGTCGTGCGGACCGTGCACGTGAAATCCATCTTCAGACATTTCAAACTCCTTGTTTGTTTTGATAGGTGACAAAACTGAAACCCAAACCGGTGCCCGAGACGTGGCGCTCGCGCGCAACCTCCCGCCACTGCGGCCCGAATTGTGGCGCATAAGCGTCGCCTTCGTATTCGGCGTCGATCTCGGTCACGACGGCTGTGCTGGCCATAGGCAAGGCCTGGGCGTAAATTTCGGCCCCGCCGATGACCCAGGCATTGCTGTCAGCAGGGCACAGGGCGCAGGCCTGTGCCATCGAGTCGGCGCGCCGCGCACCCTCGGCCTGCCAGTCGCCCTGGCGTGTCACGACGATGTTGAGGCGACCGGGCAGCGGACGAAAGCGCACCGGCAGAGAATCCCAGGTCTTGCGCCCCATGATCACGGGGCAGCCCATGGTGAGGCGCTTGAAGTGCGCCATGTCTTCCGGTAAGTGCCAGGGCAGGGTGTTCTTGAAGCCGATGACGCCGTTGGCGGCGCGGGCGAAGATCAGATGCAGTTTCATGCGTTTCCTGTCACTTTCCGGCTCGGCAGCAGCACTGCCGCGATCGCCGCCGCAACGAATACGAGGGCGGCAAAATCCTGCCAGTGCGGCCATTCGCCGACGATCAGCGTCGCGCTGAGCGTGCCGACCATCGGCACGGCCATCACACTCATGGCGCTGGTGGCGGGCGGCAGGTTGCGCGCCAGCACGGTCCAAATGACCTGGGCAAAGCCGTAGTTGATGAAGATACCGTAGACCAGGCTGGCCCACATGCGATTGGAGAACTGCCAGTCCGGCGCTCGCTCGCTGGCCCAGGCAAGGATCCAGAGGCAGGCGCTGGAGAGCACCATCATCCAGACCGTCAGTGCTTCCACCGGCAGTGTCAGGTGGGCGCGGCGCATCATCAGCGTGCCGATGGCCCAGAGCAGGGCGGCCATCTCCATCCAGAGAATGCCGATCGGATGCCCCGCGATGGCCGTGAACTCCACCGAGCTCAGCAGCGAGATGGCGATGGCGACCGCGATGGCGGCAAAGGCGACGCGGCGCGTCAGCCGCTCGCCGAGGAAGATCACGCTGATCAGGACCGTCCAGATCGGCATCGTGAAGCCCAGGATGGCAGCGCGCCCGGAGGCCAGTTCCTTGACGCCCAGGATGGAGACCGTGTGCCAGCCCAGCATGTTGGGCAGACCGAGACGCACGACAGAACGCCACTCCTTGCCGCGCGGCAGCATGCGCACGCCGCGGGCGAAGTAGAACAGGTAGAGCCAGAGCGCGCCGCAGCTCATCGTGATGGCGCGAAAGTAGAACGGCGTGAGCTCGCGCAGCGAGAGCTTCATCATCGGCCAGTTGACGCCCCACATCAGCGTGAGCGCCACCAGCGCCAGCAACTGGCTGCGCTTGATCACACCGCCACCGGCGCCTTGATGGCCGGATGGCACTGGTAGCCGACGATCTCGAAGTCTTCGTACTCGTAGTCGAACAGCGTCGGCGGGCGGCGCTTGATCTGCAGCGTCGGATACGCATAGGGCGTGCGCGCCAGCTGCAGCGCCACCTGCTCGTGGTGGTTGCTGTAGATGTGGCAGTCGCCGCCGGTCCAGATGAAGTCGCCCACGTCCAGGTCGCACTGCTGCGCCAGCATGTGCGTGAGCAGCGCGTAGCTCGCGATGTTGAAGGGCACGCCGAGAAAAATGTCCGCGCTGCGCTGGTAGAGCTGGCAGCTCAGCTTGGCCCTTTCGCCGGGCGCGGCGGAGGGCGCGACGTAGAACTGGAAGAAGGCGTGGCAGGGCATCAGCGCCATCTTGTTGAGATCGGCCACGTTCCAGGCGCTCACGATGATGCGGCGCGAGTCCGGGTTCGTCTTGAGCGTCTTGATGACTTCGGCGATCTGGTCGATGTGGCCGCCGTCGGGTGTCGGCCAGCTGCGCCACTGCACGCCGTAGACCGGACCGAGGTCACCGTCCGGACGCGCCCACTCGTCCCAAATCGAGACGCCGCGCTCCTTGAGCCAGTTGTTGTTGCTCGAGCCGGTCAGAAACCAGAGCAGTTCCTGGACGATGGAGCGCAGATGCACCTTCTTGGTCGTCACCAGCGGAAAGCCTTCGCTGAGGTCAAAGCGCATCTGGTAGCCGAACACGCTCTTGGTGCCGGTGCCGGTGCGATCCGGCTTGAACACGCCGTGCGTGTCCACATGGCGCAGAAAATCTTCGTATTGGGAACGGATGGGATGGGTCATGTCGGTCGATTATCGAATTTTTTCGGTCAGGGTCACCGCCGCAGTACGCGCCCGGGATTCATCAGGTTCTGCGGATCGAGCGCGCGCTTGATGGCGCGCATCAGGTCCAGCGCGACGGGCGACTTGTACTGCTCCAGTTGCGCCACCTTGAGGCCGCCCACGCCGTGCTCGGCCGAGATCGAGCCCTTGAAGCGCGCCACGGAATCGAAGACGACGGTGTTGACCTGCTTCTCGTGCTCGCGCAGGAAATGGGCCGGGTCCATGTCGGGCGGCGCCTGCACGTTGTAGTGCAGGTTGCCGTCGCCGAGGTGGCCGAAGTTGACCATGCGCACGCCGGGAATCGCCTGCTGCAGCAGCGCGTCGGTGCTGGAGACGAATTCGCTCATGCTCGAGATCAGTATCGAGATGTCGTGCTTGATGTTGAGGCCTTCGAGCGGCTGCGCCAGCGGAATGCTCTCGCGGATGTGCCAGAGCTGGCTCGCCTGCGCGAGGTTTTCCGCCACCACCGCGTCGCTGATGCAGCCCTGCTCGAACGCCAGTTCCAGCAGGTGTTCGAATTGCGTCCGGGCATGCGCTTCCGAGACATGGTCCGAGTTCTCCAGCAGCACGCAAAACGGCGTCTCCTGGTACAGGGGGACGCGCAGTTGCGCAAAGTGCTTCACGACCAGACTAAGCGCGAACTGGCCCATGAGTTCGAAACCCGTCAGGTCGGCGCCCAGTTGCCGCTGCGCCAGCGCGAGCAGGGCAATGGCGTGCTCCACCGAGGGCACGGCGGCCCAGGCCGTCAGGCGCGCGCTCGGCTGCGGGTAGAGCTTGAGCGTGGCGGCGGTGATGATGCCCAGCGTGCCTTCGGAGCCGATGTACAGGTCGCGCAAGTCGTAGCCGGTGTTGTCCTTGCGCAAACCCGACAGGCCGTTCCAGACCTCGCCCTGCGCCGTCACCACTTCGAGCCCGAGGCACAGATCGCGCGTGTTGCCGTAGCGCAGCACCTGCGTGCCGCCGGCATTGCAGCCCAGGTTGCCGCCGATGGTGCAACTGCCTTCGGACGCCATGCTCAGCGGAAACAGCAGCTGCGCGGCTTGCGCCACCTGCTGCAGGCTTTGCAGGATGCAGCCGGCCTCCACCGTCATCGTCAGGTTGCTGGCATCGAGGCTGCGCACGGCGTGCAGGCGCTGCAGGCTCAGCACGATCTGGCGCCCGGATGGGTCCGGCGTGCTGCCGACCGCCAGGCCGGTGTTGCCGCCCTGCGGCACGAGGCTCAGGCCGGCATCGGGATGGCTCTGTGCATAGGCAGCGCAGGCCTTGACGACACGCGCCACTTCGTCGGTCGAGCCCGGCCGCAGCACAGCCAGGGCGCGACCGCGCTCGCGCTTGCGCCAGTCCTGCTCCCAGGCGCTGAGGTCGCCATCGGTGAGCACATGGGCGCTGCCGACGATGGCGCGCAGATCTTCCAGCAGGGTTTGCATCAAATGGATTCCTTCAGGCCCGTCAGTCGCAGGCGAACATGCAGGGCACAGGCGGTGAACAGGCTCAGGCACAGCAGCGTCTCGGCCAGCGCGAACCAGTTGCCCGGCGCAGTATCGCTGTAAGCACGCACCACGCCCTCGGTGAAATAGAGCCAGACCATCAGGCTGACCCAGCGGTAGGTGTACATCCGGTTCTTTAGTAGCCCGGCCAGCGGGACACACAGCGGCAAGGCCTTGAGCGCCAGCCAAGTTCCGCCCGGGCGCAGCGGTGCCAGCCACAGCTCCCAGAGCAGGCTGAGCACGATCAGCCCGAGCAGGCTGCCGACCGCCAGAACGCGGCTTGCGGCAACCAGGGGGGAGGGATGTTTTGGATCGGTGTGCATGGGAATGGCATCATAGCGGCCATGAGCCCGTCATCCCCACAGCGCCCCACACCCGTCCTGAAGTGGATCGAGCGCCTTGAAACCCTGTTCGCCGAACTTACCGTGTTCCCCTGGAAAAGCACGGCCCTGACGCTGCGCGATCGCTTCCGCGAGGACCACCTAGGCCTGAGCGCCAGCAGTTTGACGTTCACCACCACCATGGCGCTGGTGCCGTTCGCGACGGTCGCGCTGGCGATCTTCACGGTCTTTCCGATGTTCGCGCAGTTTCAGGTCGTGCTGCAGAAATGGCTGCTCGAGAGCCTGATTCCCGACAACATCGCGCGCCAGGTGATGGGCTACCTGACGCAGTTCGCCGGCCAGGCCAGCAAGCTCGGGGGCGCCGGTGTCGCGCTGCTGCTGGTGACGGCGCTGGCGCTGGTGTTCACGATCGACCACACGCTCAACAGCATCTGGCGCGTGCGCACGCACCGTCCCTTCGGACAGCGCCTGCTGGTGTACTGGGCCACGCTGACGGTGGGGCCGCTGCTGCTGGGCATGAGCCTGACCATGATGTCCTACGCGATTTCGGCGTCGAAGGGCGTCGTTGGCGGGATGCCGGGCGGCATCGCCCTGCTGCTCGATGCGCTGCAGTTCTTCCTGATGGCCGGCGGCATGGCCGCGCTCTACCACTACGTGCCCAATGTCCAGGTGAAATGGTCGCACGCCTGGGCCGGCGGCCTGTTCGTGTCAGCCGGGCTCGAAGTGGCGAAGAAACTGCTGACCCTGTATCTGAGCAAGGTGCCGAGCTACTCGCTGATGTACGGCGCCTTCGCCACGGTGCCGATCCTGCTGATCTGGATCTACACGGCCTGGGTCATCGTGCTCTGGGGTGCGGTGATTGCGGCCTATCTGCCCAGTCTGCTCGCGACGACCCTGCGCCGCGGTGACGCGCCCGGCTGGCCGTTCCAGTTGGCGCTGGAGACCTTGCAGCAGTTGCGCCAGGCGCGCGCTACAGCGGCGCACGGCCTGCGCATGGCCGAACTGGTTGGCGCGCTGCGCGTCGATGCACTGCAACTCGAGCCGGTGCTCGAGACCCTGGCCGCGCTGGACTGGGTGCAGCAACTCAGCGACAGCGAAGCCCCCGATGAATCGCGCTACGTGCTGCTGGCAGACCCGGTCACGACGCCGCTGGCGCCGCTATTGCAACAGCTGCTGCTGGGACGCGACGCGGCGGTCGACAAGTTGTGGCTCAAGGGCGGCTGGAATTCGCTCACGCTTGATGACGTGCTGTGACTTGGGTGTTGTGTCATTGCGGGCTCCGACCCGCAATCCAGGTGCCCGGATCAGCCGATCTCGGCCAGTCGCCGCGTCTGGCGCGCAGTCAGCAGGGCGATGTCGGCGATGTCGGCAGCCGACAGCTTGGGCCCGGGTTTGCGGATGGCGGCGCTGGCGATGACGCCGCGCTCCGCCATGATGTGCTTGCGCACCGCCAGCCCGATGCCGGCCTGCTGCTCGTAGCGTGCCAGCGGCAGGTAGGCATCGAAGATGTCGTGCCCCCGTTCCTGATCACCGGCGGCAAAGGCGCGACACACCTCGACCATCATCTCGGGATAGGCAAAGCCGGTCATGGCGCCGTCGGCGCTGCGCGCGAGTTCTTCGGGCAGGAACAGGCCGCCGCCGTTGCCGGTCAGGATAGCGACGCGCCGCACATCGCCGCGCTCACTGGCGGCGCGAATGGCGGAGAGCTTGGCCAGACCGGGGCAGTCCTCGTGCTTGAGCATCACGCAGTTGGCGGCATTCTTGATGATGCGCAGGATCACGCCGGTCGACATCTGCACGCCGGTCGAGACTGGGTGGTCTTGCAGCACCCAGGGCACGTTGGCCCCAAGCGTCTCGCTGACCATGTCGAAGTAGCTGACGATCTGGTCGTCGCTGCGCACGGTCGGCGCCGGCGCCACCATGACGCCGGCTGCGCCGAGTTCCATCACGCTTTGCGTGAGCTCGCGCATCGCCGCAAAGCCGCTCGCCGATGCGCCGACCACCACCGGCACGCGTCCGGCGACGCGTGCCAGAACCTGCTTGACGAAGATGCGCGACTCTTCGGCCGTCAGTTTGTTGGCCTCGCCCATGATACCCAGGATGGTCAGGCCGGTCACACCGCAGCCGAGGTAGAAATCGACCATGCGGTCGGTGCTGGCCAGATCGAGCGAGCCGTCGTCGCAGAACGGGGTCACGGCGATCAGGTACACGCCCGTGGCGCTGGCATCGAGTTTTTTCATTTTGAAATTCATGGGTTCAGGTGGTCAGGAAATCACGGATGGCAAACAGCACGCCGTCCGGGTCTTCAGTCATCAGCTGGTGGCCGACGTTGAGCTGCACGATCTTGGCGTGCGCCGCCTTGTCGATCAGCGCTTGCGCGGCCTTGAGCGGCGTCATCTGGTCCTGCCGCCCGAGCAGGAACAGCGTGGGCGCCGTCACCAGCGCCATGGCGGCCTCGCCGTTGCGGTAGTCGTTGCAGGCCTTGAAGCCGATGTGGAACACTTTGTCTTTGGTGTTGCTCGCGAGCACGCGCTTCATCAGCGCGCGCGAGCCGCCGTACAGCCAGGTGCCGGGGCCGAGCGTGGAGGGCGGCGGCGCCAGCGTCGAGTGCGAGAAGGTGTTGACCAGGTCGATCGCCATCATCGGCTTGGTCACCGAGTTCTCCAGCAACACGGGCGAGACCTTCATCGGGAAGGCGCAGCCGACCAGGATCAGGTGGCTGACGCGCTGTGGCGCGCGCGCGGCCGTCTCCAGCGCGATCAGCGAGCCAAAGCTGTGGCCGACCAGCGCCGCCTGCTTTAATCCTGCGGCATCCATCAGCGCGAGGATGAAGTCGGCCGCGTCCTCGACACTGGCCGGCGGCGTGCCGGCGCTGCGGCAGTGGCCCGGCAGGTCGATCGCCAGCACGTTCCAGCCGTGGTGCGCGAGAAAGCGCGTCTGCAGGATCCAGACGCTGTGGTCGTTGAGCACGCCGTGGATGAAGATGACCGTCGGCTTGGCCGCGTCGAACGGCTTGCCGCCGGTGTAGCAGTATGTGCTGTGTCCCTTGACGTCGATCTTCATCATGCAGCTGCCTTTTCCGCGACCTTCAGGGCGCGTTTCAGGTCATCGATCAGATCGTCGGCGTCTTCCAGACCGATCGACAGGCGGATCGTCCCCTGCGTGATGCCGCCGGCCGCCAGCGCCTCGTCGCTCATGCGGAAGTGCGTCGTGCTCGCGGGGTGGATCACCAGACTGCGGCAGTCGCCGACATTGGCCAGGTGGCTGAAGACCTTGAGGCTTTCGACGAATTTCTTGCCCTGCTGGCGGCTGCCCTTCAGGTCGAAGCTGAACACGGAGCCAGCACCGCGCGGCAGCAGTCTGGCCGCCAGCGCGTGACTCGGGTGGCTCTCGAGCATCGGATGCCCGACGCGCGAGACGAAGGCGTTGGCGGCAAGGAATTCAACCACCTTGCGCGTGTTGCTCATGTGGCGCTCCATGCGCAAGGAGAGCGTCTCGATGCCCTGCAGGATCAGCCAGGCCGAGTGTGGGCTCATGCAGGCGCCGAAGTCGCGCAGGCCTTCGCGGCGCGCGCGCAGCAGGAAGGCGCCGACGGTCGACTCCTCGCTGAACACCATGTTGTGAAAGCCCTCATACCGGCTGGTCAGTTCTGGGAATTTGCCCGACTTCTCCCAGTCGAACGCGCCGCTGTCGACGACGATGCCGCCGATCACCGTGCCGTGGCCGCTGAGGAACTTGGTCGCCGAGTGGTACACCAGATCGGCGCCGTGCTCGAACGGCTTGATCAGCCATGGCGAGGTCAGCGTCGAGTCCACCAGCAGCGGCACGCCGGCTTCATGCGCGATTGCGGAGACGGTGGCGATGTCGAGCACGTCCAGGCCCGGGTTGCCGACGGTCTCGCCGAAGAACAGCTTGGTGTTGGGGCGCACGGCGGCACGCCAGCCGTCGATGTCGCCGGGCTTCACGAACGTGGTCTCGATGCCAAAGCGGCGCAGCGTGTAGTGCAGCAGGTTCTGCGAGCCGCCGTAGAGGGCGGTCGAGGCCACGATGTGCGCGCCCGCGCCCATCAGCGTGGCAATGGCGAGGTGCAGCGCGGCCTGGCCGCTGGCAGTCGTGATGGCGCCGATGCCGCCCTCGAGCGCCGAGACGCGTTGCTCCAGCACCGCGTTGGTCGGGTTGCTGATGCGCGAGTAGACGTGGCCGGCGCGTTCCAGGTTGAACAGCGCGGCGGCGTGCTCGCTCGATTCGAAGACGAAGGACGTGGTCAGGTGGATCGGCACGGCGCGCGCGCCGGTGGCCGGGTCGGGTGCGCTGCCGGCGTGCAGCGACAACGTGTCAAAGCCGGGGTCCGAGTAGCCGGGCATGGTGCTCCTTTGTTTTTGTGACAGGCGCCCATTATCCGGTCATGGGCGGGTGGCTGATCCACGCCCGGCCACTGCCCAGCCCGCGCCGGTTCGCCGCACGCAAAGCGGCGTTGCCAACCCGGCGCATCGCTGACAGTGCGGCAGATGAATCCTCTGGGATAATTCGCTACATGAGCGGCAACACCTTCGGACATCTTTTCGCGGTTACCAATTTCGGTGAATCCCACGGCCCGGCCATTGGCTGCGTGATCGACGGCTGCCCGCCGGGCATGCTGCTCAGCGAGGCCGACATCCAGGGCGATCTCGACCGCCGCCGCCCCGGCACCTCCAAGTTCGTGACGCAGCGAAACGAGCCCGACACCGTGGAAATCCTCAGCGGCGTCTATGAAGGCAAGACCACCGGCACGCCGATCTGCCTGATGATCAGGAACACCGACCAGCGCAGCAAGGACTACAGCAACATCGTCGCGACGTTTCGCCCAGGCCACGCCGACTACAGCTATTTCCAGAAATACGGCATTCGCGACCCGCGCGGCGGTGGCCGCTCCAGCGCGCGTCTGACGGCGCCCATGGTGGCAGCGGGCGCGGTGGCCAAGAAGTGGCTGTTCGAGCGCTACGGCACCGTTTTTCGCGGCTGCATGACGCAGATCGGCGAACTGCCGATCGCCTTCGAATCCTGGGACCATGTGCCGGCCAATCCGTTCTTCGCGCCGGTCGCTGATGTCTCCGCGCTGGCGAGCTACCTGGAAGCGCTGCGCAAGGCCGGCGACTCCTGCGGCGCGCGCATCCGCGTCTGCGCCAGCAATGTGCCGGTGGGCCTGGGCGAGCCGCTGTTCGACAAGATGGACGCGGACATCGCCTACGCCATGATGGGCATCAATGCAGTCAAGGGCGTCGAGATCGGCGCGGGATTTGCCAGTGTCGCGCAGCGCGGCAGCACGCATGGTGATTCACTCACACCGCAGGGCTTTGCCGCGAACAATGCCGGCGGCGTGCTCGGCGGCATCAGCAGCGGGCAGGACCTGGAAGTCTCGATCGTCGTCAAGCCCACCAGTTCGATCCTGACGCCGCGCGCCTCCATCGACACGGCGGGTCAGCCGACCGAGGTCAGCACCAAGGGCCGGCACGACCCCTGCGTAGGCATCCGCGCCACGCCGATTGCCGAAGCCATGCTGGCGCTCGTCGTCATCGAGCACGCGCTCAATCACCGGGCCCAGTGCGGCGATGTCGCGGTCGGCTTGAAGCCGATCAAGGCCTCTGTTGATTGATTTTTCCGAGGGGCTTTGTCATTGCGGGCTCCGACCCGCAATCCATGGCCTCGCCGTGGCGGCTTGCCGCTTCAGAGTTCCGCATCCACCACGTCAAGCGCCTGGCGCCAGGGGTTGAAGCCGGTCACCAGCGCGCTGGCCACCAGCACCAGCGCACCGCCGAGGTAGATGCCGCTGCTCAGCTGCTCCCCGAGGAACAGGTGGCCCCAGCTGACACCGAAGACCGGGATCAGAAAGGTCGGGCTCATCGCCGCCACCGGCGACACATGAACCAGGATGCGCAGGTGCAGCCAATAGGCCAGCCCGGAGGTCACCACGCCCATCACGGCCACTGCGGCGAGTGCTACCGGGGTGAACTGCGCCTGCGGCCAGTTCCAGATCGCGCCGGGCGTGAGCATCAGCAGCGACATGGCATGGATGCCGGCGGCGATCTCCAGCGGCTGCATGCGGCCGATGGCGCGCTTCATCAAGGGCGTCGAAATACCGTAGCAGGCTGACGCGGCGACGCAGGCCAGCGCCGCCAGAATCACCGGCAGCGAAGGCTTGACGGGGCCGAGCCCCACGATCAGCGCCACACCGGCAAAGCCGCAGGCGCAGCCGACGAGCTTGCGCAGCGTCAGCGTGTCTTCCTTGAGCCAGGCCGCGGAGAAGATGCCGAACAGGACGGCCGTGGTGTTGAGCAGGGCGCTGTAGCCGGCCGGCAACTGCAGCGCGGCCCAAGCGAACAGCAGGAAGGGCAAGGCCACCGAGAGCGCGCCGAGCAGGGCCAGCTCGCGCCAGTGCTTGAGCGGCCAGCGGTGCTGCATGGCGCGCATAAGAACCGTGAGCGTCAGCGTGGCCACACCGATGCGCAGGGCCGCCAGCACAGTGGGGCCGAGCAGGGGGCTGGCAATGCGGATCAGCATGAAGGAGGCGCCCCACAGGGCGGACAGCGCAATCAGCTGCGCAAAGTATTTGGTTTTCACGGGTCGGCCATTGTCCGCCATGGATGGCCTTGCAACTTGTCCGGAACACGACAGCATCGATAATCCGGCCATGACTTTGAAAACCCCTGAACTGCTGGCGCCTGCCGGATCGCTCAAGATGCTGGAGACGGCGTTTGCCTTCGGCGCGACCGCCATTTATGCGGGCCAGCCGCGCTATTCGCTGCGCGTGCGCAACAACGACTTCGGCAGCCTCGAATTGCTGGGGCAGGGCATTGATCTGGCGCACCGGCTCGGCAACAAGTTCTACCTGGTCTCCAACGTCATCCCGCACGACAACAAGATCAAGGGCTATGTGCAGAACATGACGCCGGTCATTGCCTTGAAGCCCGATGCGCTGATCATGTCCGACCCCGGCCTGATCATGATGGTGCGCGAGACCTGGCCCGAAGTGGAGATTCACCTCTCGGTGCAGGCCAACACCGTCAATTCCGCCGCCGTGCGCTTCTGGAAGAGCGTTGGCGTGGCGCGCGTCATCCTGTCGCGTGAACTCTCGCTCGACCAGGTGGCGCAGATCCGACAGGAATGCCCGGATACCGAGCTGGAAGTCTTCGTGCACGGCGCGCTGTGCATTGCGTACTCCGGGCGCTGCCTGCTGTCGGGCTATTTCAACCACCGCGACGCCAATCAGGGCAGTTGCACCAATTCCTGCCGCTGGGACTACAAGACGCAACCCGGCGTGGTCGATGCGTCGGGCGACATCCTGGCGCCGCAGGCCGCCGCCGAGCGCGAACGCGCCGAGGTTTATGTGATCGAAGAGGCCCAGCGACCCGGCAGCTACATGCCGATCGAGGAAGACGAGCACGGGACCTACATCATGAATTCGAAGGACTTGCGCGCCATCGAGCACGTGCAGCGCCTGGTCGAGATCGGCGTCGACTCGCTCAAGATCGAGGGCCGCACCAAGAGCCCGTACTACGTGGCGCGCACCGTGCAGAGCTATGCCCGCGCCATCGCCGACGCTGTGGCCGGGCGCGAGCTTGATCCGGCCCTGCTCGGGCAGCTCGAGGGCCTGGCGAACCGCGGCTACACCTCGGGCTTCTTCCAGCGCCACACGCCGCAGGAAACGCAGAACTACCTGCGCGGTTATTCCGAGTCCGGCCGCAGCCTCTACGTCGGCGACGTGGTCTCGTTCGACCCGGTGCGCGGTCTGGCCGAGGTCATCGTCAAGAACCGCTTCGCCGTCGGCGACTGGCTGGAGATCATCCAGCCTGCGGGCAACACCGATGTGCAACTCACGCAGATGGAAAACACCGAGGCGCAGGCCATGACCGTGGCGCCGGGCAGCGGCCACACGGTCTGGCTGCCGCTGCCGGCCAGCGCGGTCGGAGCCTTTGTCGCGCGCTACCTGACGGCGCCAGAGGCAGAGGCCCTCCAGGCCTGAGGCAATCCCTCATGGCCGACGCCACCGCGCCCGTGCTGCAGATCAACGAGGACGAGGTCGAGCTGACGGCGATCCGCGCGCAGGGCGCGGGCGGGCAGAACGTCAACAAGGTCTCGACGGCGATTCACCTGCGCTTCGACATCCCGGCGTCCTCGCTGCCGCCGGACGTCAAGGAGCGCCTGCTGGCGCTGCACGACAGCCGCATCACCAAGGACGGCGTGCTCGTGATCAAGGCGCAGCAGCAGCGCACGCAGGAGATGAACCGGCTCGACGCCTTGCTGCGTCTGCACGAACTGGTCAACAGCGTGGCCGTGCCACCCAAGACGCGGCGCGCCACCAAGCCCAGCTATGGCTCCAGGCAACGGGCGCGCGCGGCCAAGAGCCAGCGCTCGGAAACCAAGGCGCTACGCGCCCGCGTCACCGACTGACTTCTTCTCGGTCTTGCGGCTCAAATAGGCCGAGGAAGTGGCGCTGGCCGTCAATTCGCCCTGCGCGTCGAACAGCTCGGCCTTGAGGTAGGCGATGGTCTTGCCGAGCTTGACGATGCTGCCGACGGCGACGTATTTGCCGGCGCGCGTCGGGCGCAGAAAGCTCACGTTGATGTCGATCGACGAGACCTGGACCTGGAACTTTTCGACCGCGAGCACAGCATGCGCCATGGCGGCATCGAGCATCGCCGTGATGAAGCCGCCCTGCACGATATCGACCGAGTGGCAGCAGTTCAGCCCCGGCTCGAATTGCATGGACAGCTCGCCTTTTTCGGGCGAGAACGCCAGCACCTTGCCGTTGAGCGTCTGAATGCAGGCCGGGCGGTGCAGGTTGAACTGGCGGATGATTTCGTCGTGGGTCATGGAAGGTGACGTGCGTGTTTTGACAAGGGCCCAGTTTAGGCGCTGCCGGCCTGACCCATAATGCGCTCAGCCCGTGCCGGGCAGTCGGCACGCGGTAGCGACGCAAGCAACAAGGACGACATGGCGATTCAGTGGTTTCCGGGGCACATGCATTTGACGAAGAAGGCCATCGTCGAGCGTATCAAGAACATCGATGTGGTGATCGAGCTGCTCGACGCGCGCCTGCCCGGCTCCAGCGCGAATCCGATGCTGGCCGAACTCACGGCGGCCAAGCCCGCGCTCAAGGTGCTCAACAAGCAGGACCTGGCCGACCCCGCGCGCACCGCGCTGTGGCTCGCGCATTACAACGCTCAGAGCGGCACGCGCGCGCTCGCGCTCGACGCCAGCGTCAGCGCGCCGGCCCGGGCGCTGGCGCAGGCCTGCTTCGAGCTGGCGCCGAATCGCGGCGGCATGGTCAAGCCGATGCGCGTGCTGATCTGCGGCATTCCGAATGTGGGCAAGTCCACGCTGATCAACACGCTCAAGGGCAAGCGCGCGGCCAAGACCGGCGACGAGGCCGGCATCACCAAGACCGAGCAGCGCATCGTGCTGGCCGACGACTTCTATCTCTACGACACGCCGGGCATGCTGTGGCCGCGCATCATCGTGGCCAAGAGCGGCTACAACCTGGCGGCCAGCGGCGCCATCGGCCGCAATGCCTTCAACGAGGAAGAGGTGGCGCTGGAACTGCTGGACTACCTCAAGGACGCGTACCCGGCGCTGCTGGCGGCGCGCTTCAAGCTTGATCAGGTCGCGGGCCTGAGCGACGAGCAGCTGCTCGAAGCGATCGGACGCAAGCGCGGCGCGCTGCAGGGCGGCCAGCGCGTGAACCTGCAAAAGGCTGCCGAGATCGTGATCCACGACTTCCGCGCGGCGGCGATCGGGCGCATCACCCTCGAAACGCCAGACGAATTTGCCCAGTGGCTGGCCGCCGGGAAGAAGCTCGACGCCGAGCGTCAGGTCAAGAAGGACGCGATTGAACTCGACCGCAAGATCCGCTTCAAGCAGATCCCGCGGCCGCCGCGCGCCAGCAACTCATAAACCGCCGCGCGCCAGCGTCAGATCGGACGCCGGAAATGCGACGCAGGGCAGGACACAGCCCTGCGCCTTTTCCTCGGCGCTCAGGCCCGGCCAAACGATCCGGTAGTGCACATCGCCCTGCACCAGATGCCCGATGCAGGTGCGGCAGGTGCCGTTGCGGCAGGAACTGGGCCAGTCGATGCCGCCGGCCTCGAGCGAGTGCAGCAGCGGCTGCTGCGGCCAGGCGTCGAACTGCGCGCCCTCGGGCTCGACCCGGGCGATGAAGAAGGGCGCAGCGCCAGAGTCACTCATGGCCGCATTGTATTTGCGCCATCAGCTACCATCGCCCCTAACTACGACTTTGGCCTTGAATGAATAACACCAGCTCTGCTCTGAATCTGCCGATCGGCCCGGACAAGAACGACCCGCAACCGCTGGTGATCTACCACGGTCGCCGCTGTCCGGACGGCTTTGCATCAGCGCTGGCGGCGTGGCTCTATTACGACGGCCAGGCCGAGCTTCTGGCGCTCGACCATGGCGATGTGAAGACGATTGAGGACCTGCCGGCGCTCGATGGCCGCGCGGTCTACATCCTGGATTTTTCGTTCCCCGCCGAGATCCTGCGCCAGATCGAGCAGCGTGCGGCCAAGTTGGTGCTGCTCGATCACCACAAGAGCGCAGCCGACCAGCTGGTCGGCTTTGCCTGCCGTGCCGGCGTGGTGCACTTCGACATGCACAAGTCGGGCGCGCGCCTGGCCTGGCAGTTCTTCCAGGGCGACAAGGCGCTGCCGGACATGGTGCGCTTCATCGAAGACCGGGACATCTGGGTCTGGCAGTACCCCGAGAGCGCGGGTTTCCTGGCCGCACTGGACATGGAGTCGTTCGACCTGGCGCGCTGGCGCGAGATCGCCGGCTTTGACGCCGCGGCGCTGGCCGCTTATGTCGAACGCGGCGATGCCATGGACGAGAAGTTCAGCAAGCTCGCGCGCGATATCGCCGACGGCGCGCAGTCGCTGGTCTTCAACGGCGTGACCGGCCTGATGGTCAATGCGCCGGGCGCGTTCCACAGCCTGGTCGGCGACATCCTGAGCGAGCGCAGCGGCACCTTCGCCCTGATCTGGAGTGCCGAGAAGAATGGCATCGTCAAGGCCGGCCTGCGCGCGCAGCGCGGCTTCAACTGCATCCCGCTGGCCGAGAGCATGGGCGGTGGCGGCCACGCCCAGGCCTGCGGCTTCAAGATGGGCATTGCGCGCCTGCCCGAACTGCTCAGCGGCCGTTTCGGGACCGTTGAATGAGCCAGACCATGACCCAATCCCTCAAAATCGATTTTGTTTCCGACATCTCCTGCCCCTGGTGCGCCATCGGCTTGTCAGCACTCGAGCAGGCGCTGGCGCAGCTACAGGGCGAGCTCAGCGCCGAACTGCACTTCCAGCCTTTCGAGCTGAACCCGCAGATGCCCTCCGGCGGCCAGGACATTGCCGAGCACCTCACGCAAAAGTACGGCTCGACACCGGAGCAGCAGGCGCAGATTCGCGCCACCATCGCCCAGCGCGGCGCCGACGTCGGTTTCAGCTTCAACGCCGGAGGGCGCGGTCGCATCTACAACACCTTCAACGCGCACCGTCTGCTGCACTGGGCCGGGCTCGAATCGCCCGCCAGCCAGACCGCGCTGAAGAAGGCGCTGCTGGCGGCCTGCCACAGCCGGGGCGAGAACATGGAATCGCACGCGGTGCTGCTGGCGGCCGTGGCGCAGGCCGGCCTTGATGTGGCGCGGGCCCAGGCGATTCTGGATAGTGATGAATTTGCCGCCGAGGTGCGGGAAGCCGAGACGTACTTCACCAGCCACGGCATCAACTCGGTGCCGGCTGTCATCATCAACGAGCGGCACCTGATCTCGGGCGGCCAGCCGGCGGCCGTGTTCGCGCAGGCATTGCGCCAGATCGCCGCCGAGACGGCAGCACCCTGAAGTCAGCAGCCCAGTTGATCGGCCAGCGCCAGGAAATCACGCGCGTGCCGCGTGTTCGCCGCAACCGGTGACACATCCTTCGGCTGTGCGCGGCCGAACTCAAAGGGACGTTCGATGTAGGCCGTCTGCAGCCCGCAGGCGCGCGCTGCGGCCAGGTCCTCATGGTGCGCGGCCACCAGCATCACCTGCTGCGGCGCCAGATCGAAGACGCGGGCGACGCCAAGGTAGGTTGCGGGGTCCGGCTTGTAGGCGCGAAAGACTTCGGCCGACAGCACGCAATCCCAAGGCAGGCCGGCGCGCTTGGCCATGTTGGTGAGCAAGCCGATGTTGCCATTGGACAGCGTGCAGATGGTGTGGCGCGTCTTGAGCTGCTGCAAGCCGGCCACGACGTCGCTCCAGGGGTCGAGCCGGTGCCAGGCCTTGTTCAGGTGCTGCGTTTGCACCTCGCTCAGGTCGGCCAGGCCGAAGTCATCGAGGATGCTGTCGAGGATCAGGCGGTGCAGTTCGTCCAGCCGCGTCCAGCCGAGCTCGCCCGAGCGCACGCGCTGCATCGTCGGCTGGTAGCCGGCGCGCCAGGCCAGCGCGAAGGCGCCGCCGTCCACGCCCGGGCACAGCGCCCGCACCTCGCATGCAATGCCGCTGTGCCAGTCCACCACGGTGCCAAAAACATCGAACGCCAGCACCTGCGGCGCGGGCAGGGCGCTCATGGCGCGACTTTGACGCTGTTGCCGAACGCGACACGGTCGCGCACCATGGCGGCCTCCGGTTTCGGATCCGGGTAGTACCAGACGGCGTCCGGGTTGAGTTCGCCGTTGATGAGCAGCGAGTAATAGCTGGCCTGGCCCTTCCAGGCGCAGCTCGTCCGGTGGTTGCTGAAGGTGACGAATTCACGCTTGAGCGCGCTGGCCGGGAAATAGTGGTTTCCCTCGACCAGGACGGTGTCCTCGCTCTCGGCGATGACGGTGTTGTTCCAGATGGCTTTCATGGGTGGCTTTCAGTTGATGTAACTCACGTAAAGATTCATTTAGTGCGCGCGACGACTACCAATATAGGCGAATAATGAGTCATGCAAATCCAAATCCATACCGACCATCACATCGAAGGTCACGAGGCCCTTGTGACATGGGCTGCCGGCGAGATCAAGAACGCGCTGAGCGATCACAGCGCGCACATCATGCGCGTGGAAGTCCACCTCGGTGACGAGAACGGCCACAAGAGCGGCGGCAACGACAAGCGCTGCGTCATGGAGGTCCGCTTGCAGGGCCGCCAACCACTGGCCGTGACCGAGCACGCGCAGACCCTGTACCTTTGCGTCACGGGTGCGGCCGACAAGCTCAATCGCCTCATCGACAGCACGCTCGGGCGCGCCGCGCGCATGGACGTTGCGCCACCCGAAGTCGCACCGGAATAAGTCAGTTCAGGTCGGGCGCGACGCGCCAGACCAGCAGCAGGTTGTTGGCCGGCATGGCATGCCGCGCCGACAGGCGCAGTCCGACGTTCGCAGCCTGCGCCTCGACCTCCATGCGTCGACGAATGCCCCACGCCGGATTCCGCGCGCGCAGGCTGCGATCAAACTCCAGATTGCTGCTCGCCGTGACGAACTCGTCTTCCAGATACGGCCCGTACGTGATCAGCACGCCGTCAGGCGCAAGATGCCGGGCGCTACCCTGCATCAGGCCGGCACAGGTCGCCCAAGGGGAGATGTGCAGCATGTTGGCGCAGAAGATCAGGTCGAAGCGCGGCGCCGGTTCAAGGTCGGCAAACCACGGTGCGCTCGTGACATCGAGTTGCCGTGGCGCGCGGACATTGTCCGGTGCCTGATGTTCGATGCGCGCGGCGATCACGTGCAGGGCGCCGGCCTGGTAGTCGCTTGGCTGCCAGGTCCACTGCGGCAGGCCGGCGGCAAAGCAGGCCACATGCTGGCCCGTGCCCGAGGCAATCTCCAGCGCGCTGCCCTGTGCCGGTAGCAGTTCGCGCAGCTTCCCGGTTATCGCTTGCTTGTTGCGTTCGGCGGCGGCGCTGCAGGGCAGCTCGCTCATTTGGCGCGCAGACCCTGCACCAGTGCGCCCAGCGCAATGCCCGCCAGGGCCCAGAGCAGGCTCCAGTTGCCGGCGCCCAGGCCCGCGATGGCCGGGCCCGGACAGACGCCGCACAAGCCCCATCCGACGCCGAACAGCGCGGCGCCGACAGCCGTGTCGCGGTTCCAGACGCTCGGGTGTTCGTGGAAGTGGTCGTCCAGCAGCGGCCGCGTCAGCAGGCGCGGTGCCAGCTTGTAGGCCAGCAGCACGACGACCACAGCGCCGCCCATCACCAGCATCAGGCCGAAGTCCTGAAAACGCAGAAAGCTCAGCACCACTTCGGGCCGGATCATCGTGGCGTACGACAGGCCGAAGCCGAACAGCATGCCCGCGGCCAGCGTGGCCAATACACGACCCGTGTTCATGACAAAACCCTCGCGATCAGGTTGGCCGTCAGGAAGGCGGTGGCCATGAAGGTCAGCACCGCGAGCAGCGAGGGCAGTTGCAGCGAGCCCAGGCCGCAGATGCCATGCCCGGAGGTGCAGCCATTGCCCAGGCGCGCGCCGTAGCCCACAAAAAAGCCGCCCACCAGCAGTTGCCACACCGGCACTGACGTGGCTTCGGGCTTGCCGCCGGCAAAGCCGAGCCACCAGACCAGCGCACCCAGGATCAGCCCGGCCGCATAGACCAGACGCCAGCCGCGCGAATCGACGAAGCGGCGCTGCTGGAAGAAGGGCCGGCGCAGCAGATACGACCAAGTCGAGGAAAACACCGTGCTCATGCCGCCGATGCGCCCGGTCATGACGAACAGCAGTGCCGCGCCGGCGCCGATGCACAGGCCGCCGAGCAGATAGTGCTGCCAGCCAAGGGGTAATAGGGATTGGGAAATGCTCATGCCGGCGATTATCGACGGATCGTTTTCACGGCGCCTCCAGTGTTATTGCGGGCTTGACCCGCAATCCATGTCAGCGCCGCAATGGATGCCGGATCAGGTCCGGCATGACAGTCCGGGAAATTGTCATTGCGGACCAAGTCCGCAATCCATGGCCCGCATAGCTGCCATGCCTTCGTCGCCGCGCTTAGTTCAGCTCGGTGACAAACTCCTCGCGTGGACGGCGCACCTTCTTGAGGTTGACGAGCCAGTCCTTGTCTTCTTCGCGGTAGCCCAGCGGCAGGATCGCGACGCTGCGCAGGCCGCGCGCGGGCAGGTTCAGGATCTCGTCGAGCGCCTTGGCGTCGAAGCCTTCCATCGGCGTCGCGTCCACTTCTTCGTAGGCGGCAGCGATCAGCGCCGCACCCAGGCCGATGTAGGCCTGACGCGCCGCGTGCTCAAAGTTGGTCCGCTCGTCGCGCGCCGGGTAGGTGCCCAGCAGCATCTTGCGGTAGTTCTCCCAGCCTTCGTTGCTGCCGCCGCGCTGGGCATTGGTCAGATCGAACATGTGGTTGATGCGCTCGGCCGTGTAGGTATCCCAGGCGGCAAACACCAGCAGATGCGAGCAGTCGGTGATCTGCCCCTGGCCCCAGGCCTTGGGCTTGATTTGCTCGCGGATTTCCTTGTTCGTGACGACGATGATCTCGTAGGGCTGCAGCCCGCTGGAGGTCGGCGCCAGACGCGCCGCTTCGAGGATGCGATCCACTTTTTCCTGTGGCACGGCCCGCGACGGGTCCATTTTCTTGGTGGCGTAGCGCCATTGGAGTTTTTGCAGTAGATCAGACATGGTTGTTGTTCCTGGAAATTTGAAGAATTGCTGTCGTCAGAATGACTTCAGCAATGAACACAGTTGCGGGCAACGTGGGCCCTTTTCAAGGGGAATTACTTCCCCCACCCATCCCTCAAGCCAACCGCCAGATTGAACACCGGCTTCGCGCTGGTGTGATCAGCGCGGTCGGCGACGAAGTAGCCCAGGCGCTCGAACTGGAACTTGTCGTCCGGTTTCGCGGTTGCCAGCGAGGGCTCGACGACGGCCTGGACGACCTTGAGGCTGGTCGGGTTCAGGCATTCGAGGAAGTCCTTACCGCCGGCGTCGGGCTGCGCGTCGGTGAAGAGGCGGTCATAGAGGCGCACTTCGGCACTCAGCGCGTCGGCGGCGGCAACCCAGGTGATCACGCCCTTGACCTTGACGGCGTTGGCGCCCGGTGTGCCGCTCTTGGTGTCGGGAACCAGCAGGGCCTGCACTTCGATGATTTTGCCGTCGGCATCCTTGCTGCAACTGGTGCACTCGATGACGTGGCCGTATTTCAGGCGCACCTTGTTGCCCGGGAACAGGCGGAAGAAGCCCTTGGGCGGCGTTTCTTCGAAGTCGCCGCGCTCGATCCAGAGTTCCTTGCCGATCTTGAACTCGCGCTGGCCCATCTCCGGCACGTGCGGGTGCAGCGGCGCGGTGCAGGCGTCGAGCGTGCCGGCGCCCATGAGCTCGTCCCAGTTGGACAGAACCAGTTTGATCGGATCGAGCACGGCCATGGCGCGCGGCGCCGAGACGTCGAGCGTTTCGCGCAGGCAGCCTTCGAGCGTGGAATAGTCGATCCAGCTGTCGCTCTTGGTGACGCCGATGCGCTCGGCAAACAGCTGCATCGCCTCGGGCGTATAGCCGCGCCGGCGCAGGCCCACGATGGTGGGCATGCGCGGGTCGTCCCAGCCGCTGACGCGGTGGTCGTACACCAGTTGCGCGAGCTTGCGCTTGCTCGTGATCACGTAGGTCAGGTTCAGGCGCGCAAACTCGTATTGGCGCGGTGGCGGGCTGGCCAGCAGGCCGCCTTCTATCAGGTGTTCGAGCAGCCAGTCATAGAACGGGCGCTGGTCTTCGAATTCAAGCGTGCAGATGCTGTGCGTGATCTGCTCCAGAGCGTCCTCGATCGGGTGCGCAAATGTGTACATCGGGTAGATGCACCATTTGTCGCCGGTGTTGTGGTGCGTGGCGCGGCGGATGCGGTAGATGGCGGGGTCGCGCAGGTTGATATTCGGGCTGGCCATGTCGATCTTGGCCCGCAGCACCATGGCGCCGTCCTCGTGCGCGCCGGCGCGCATTTCGCGAAAGCGCGCCAGGTTCTGCGCCGGCGTGCGCGTGCGAAACGGGCTGTCGGTGCCGGGCTTGCCGAAGTCGCCGCGGTTGATGCGGATCTCTTCGGCGCTCTGTTCGTCAACGTAGGCGTGGCCGGCTTCGATCAGGTACTCGGCGGCGCGGTACATGAAGTCGAAGTAGTCGCTGGCCTGATACGGCTCGGCGTCGGGCGAGCCGTTCCAGTCGAACCCGAGCCACTTGATGGCGTCGCGGATCGAGTTGACGTACTCGACGTCTTCCTTCTCCGGGTTGGTGTCGTCAAAGCGCAGGTGGCAGACGCCGCCATAGTCGCGCGCCAAGCCGAAGTTCAGGCAGATGCTCTTGGCGTGGCCGATGTGCAGGTAGCCATTGGGCTCGGGCGGAAAACGGGTGCGGATCTTGGACGGATCGCTCTGGCCGGCTGCGTGGTGCGCGGCGTCGCCCGGACTGCCGCCCCATTTGCGGGTGGCGTACGTGCCTTTGGCCAGGTCCTGCTCGATGATCTGGCGCAGGAAGTTGCTGGGCTTGTGTTCGACGGCGGCGGAATCAGGCGATGTGGTTGAACTCATGCGTTTGATTTTAGACGGCACCTTCGCCTGTCCACGAGGCATGTGGCGCGAGTGACGCATTCTCACGGCGCATTTTTCGCCTTTCGCGCCAGCAGGTGGGCTTTTTGTCGCAATCCGGGTGCGTGCCCGGCGCCCATTTCATACGCTTTCGTCCGTTCTCGTTGTTTTGCTTTTCATCCAACTAAGGGAGATTCCAAAATGAAGTTTCAGTTCACACCCAGGATGTCAGCCGGTTTTCTTGCCGTGGTCACGGCCTTTGCGCTGATGGGCAACGCCCTTCAGCTTGGCGTCGAGTCTGTGCTGCGGCAACCTTGTTCTGCGCGCGAGCTGGACCAAGGATGCCTGGCAGTCGGCCTTGCGCCTTCTCTAAAACTCGGTCGATCAGGGCCGGATGTGGACGGCGTCGCTGAGCCGTCAGGGCGATCGGGTGCAACTGCAAGGCGGCCTGTCCGCCTGCGCCGGTCCGGCTGACGCGGTGGTGATGTAACTGCCGACGCGCAGCATGGCCTACGCGGCCTCGACCTGGATCGTTTGAGCAAAGGGCAGGCGCGTTGCGCTCAGCCGTCCTGCTCCTGTCGGCTGAGCGCGGCCTTGGCCGAGAGCCTGGCCAAGGTACTTGCTGTGAGGTAGCTCGCAAGCATGACGGCCAGCACGACGGCCCCGAACGCCAGTTCCTTGCCTTCGCTCCAATCCTGGATCAGGGGCGAGACCAGCTTGCCGATGCCCAACCCGGCTATCAGCAGGCTGACGGTGGCGACCGCGGCGCTCATGATGCGCGACGCCATCAGGGCGATCTGGTCGGCACGCGCGATCAGGCGTGAAATCCACCAGCCGTTTAAGCCATCCGTGACCAGCATGCCCAGAACGAACAGCAGTCCCAGCATGGCGGAATGCCAGACGCCGCCATACTGCGTCGCCGTGACGGCGAAGAGGGCTGCCTGGCTGACGGTGTCAAACGACAGCGCGAACAGCGCGCCCACCCCACCGACGCCCCAGACGCTGCTGACTTGCAGGATTCTTCCGAGGATCCGGCTCTTGAACCCGACCAGTGACACTTGACGATCGGGCTGTGCCGTCAGCATTGCATGGAGGTTGGCAATGCCCAGAGACAACAAGAGGATGATGGACGTCCAGGCCCCGAACGCGTTGAGCCATTGCGGCGGCGTCCAGCGTTGACTCAGCAGGCCGACCGACAGCGCGATGGCCATGACCACGACGCCGTGCCCGAGCGAAAACAGCGTTCCGCAGTAGCGCGCAAACCACTGCTGGCGTCGCGCGCTCAGGCGCGTCAGACCATCGATGGTGGCCAGGTGGTCCGCATCAAAGCCATGCCGCATTCCGAGCAGGAAGATGACGGCGCACAAGGCGCTCCAGTCAGTCGGTAAATCGTGCATGGCGAGGGCATTGATTGCTGATGCCGCATCGTAAAACAGAATCAGGGCTTTGCGCAGTGCAGGCGGGGCATTTCTGCAAGCTGTCCTGAAGAAAGCGCCCTGCAATCGCCGGGGGCGGGCCGCGTAGTCCGACGGCGCCTGGCAGCCCGGCGGGGAAAGCCTGGCCGGTCAGCGAATGCCGGCGGTGTTGAGCGCGTCGCCCATCTCGTGGTCGGAGTACAGCATGCGCGACTCGAGCCAGTCGCGTAGTCATCGCTGCGACGAAACGCACGAAACCGTGCGCCAGATAACGCTAGCGGGCGCGACTTTCCGAGCCGCCCAGCGTCCAAGCCAGCCCCAGGCCGATCCAGACACCGCCGGAGCGCGCATGCAGCGGGCTGTTCTGGTTGGCGCTGCCGGCGTAGGATTCCAGCCGCAGCAGGCCGAAGACGCGCGCATCCGGGCTGAGCTCCTTCGTGGTGTTAAAGGTCAGCCGCGTTGCGATCAGTCCGGCCTGCGCCGCGTAGGCGGGACGTCCGGCGGTGGCGAACTGCGGCGCGACCTCGTAGAAATAGCGGTTCAGTTTCCGGTCGCCGATGACCACGCTGGCGCCGCTGCCCAAGCTCCAGCCGGCGCCGATATCGCGGGCTTCAAATTGCAGTTCGGGCTCGAACACGGCGCCCTGTTGGCGCACGCCGCTGTGGACCTCCAGCACCGCACGCAGCGGGAGGTCCAGGCGCAGCCGCTGACCCGGCGCCGGTCGCGCCAGCGTGAGCTTAAGGCGGGGCCCGAATTCGATCAGGGTGCCGAGGTCCGGCATGCCCTGGCGCGTGGTCGTGTCCTGCGAGTTGGACGGCAGCGAGGCGTCGAAGCCGAGATCGAACTCGACATCGTCGGTGTGCACGAGCCGGGCGCCAAGGTTGTTGCGTTCCATGCGCAACACCTCGCCTCGGTAGACCAGGTAGGGCAGGACCAGGGTGCGCGCGCTGCGGTCGGGGGAGCCGGGATAGGACGGCGCGGAAGCGGTGCCGCCAAACACGCCCACTTCCCACAAGGGCAGATTCGCCTCCTGCGCCCGTGCCGTCAGCGTGGTGGCCAGCAAAGTGGCGCCCAGAACCAGAACTCTTTTCATGATTTGATCTTCCCTGTGTCGATGGATGGCCCGCCATGCTGCGGCCTTGCCCCTGGATTGAACCACGGAATTCGGCGTGCGCCGCTCGCGCAATCCAAGCTCGGCGACAATCGGCGCTCTGAATTGACCCGGGAGCAAGTTTTGGATATCGCGTTGTTGAGCAAGGCCGCCGTCATGGGCGTGGTTGAAGGTTTGACGGAGTTTCTGCCGATATCGTCGACCGGGCATTTGATTCTGGCCGGCTCGCTGCTCGGTTTTGACGACGACAAGGCGAAGGTCTTCGACATCGCCATCCAGACCGGCGCCATCTTTGCCGTGATCCTGGTCTACTGGCAGAAGATCCGCGACACCGTGCTGGCGCTACCCTCGCAGCGCCAGGCGCAGCGCTTTGCGCTCAATGTGCTGATCGCGTTCCTGCCCGCCGTGATCCTGGGCCTGCTGTTCGGCAAGGCGATCAAGGCGCACCTGTTCACGCCAGTGGTGGTGGCCAGCACCTTCATCCTGGGCGGCTTCATCATCCTGTGGGCCGAGCGGCGCCAGTCCAACAACCCGACGCTGGCGCGCATTCAGGCAGTCGAGGAGATGACGCCGCTCGACGCTCTCAAGGTCGGCCTGGCGCAGTGCCTGGCCATGATCCCGGGCACCAGCCGCAGCGGCGCCACCATCATCGGCGGCATGCTGCTGGGCCTGTCGCGAAAGGCGGCCACCGAGTTCTCGTTTTACCTCGCCATTCCGACGCTGATCGGCGCCGGTGTCTACAGCCTGTACAAGGAGCGCGCCCTGCTCGCGCTCTCCGATGTGCCGCTGTTCGCGGTCGGACTGGTGGTGTCGTTCTTCAGCGCGTGGCTGTGCATCCGCTGGCTGCTGCGCTACATCGCCACGCACAGCTTTGCCGGCTTTGCCTATTACCGGATCTTCTTTGGCGCTGTGGTGCTGGCGACCGCCTGGAGCGGTCTGGTCGTCTGGGCTGACTGAGGGGCCCGGCCTAGACCGCGCACGGCATGCTGCGCAGCGCGGCCTCGATGGCAGCGGCGGTGGCGACCGGTCTTTCCATCGGGAACAGGTGGCTGCCGTCGAGCAGCATGACGCGTCCGTGCGTGATGCGCTGCGTCATTTCCATGCCGACCTGCTTCATCTCCGCCGAATGCGTGCCGCCGATGAATGACACCGGGCACCTGACCGGATGGCGGTGCAGCAGGCGGTCCAGGTTGTCGGGCAGGGTGTTGTAGATCGCGGTCTCGACGGCGCGGTCAAAGCTCAGCACGCGCTTGCGCTCGGCGCCGCGGCCTTCGTCGTGCGTGCTATGCGCGATGTAGTCGCGCAGCACCAGCGGGTCCCACTTGGCAAAGGCCTTCTTCGGCCGGAAGTGCTCCAGCGCCTCCTCGGCGTTGGCCCAGTGCGTGCGCCGGCGCTGGCTGGTGGCGCCGGGCGAGAACGAACCCACCATCTGCGCGCTTTTCATGACGCCGAGCGTGGTGGCGCGCCAGCCGCCCAGGATCGGCGAGTCCACCAGCAGCACGCCGCGCGCCAGCTCGGGCGCGAGCGCCGCCGCCATCAGGCTGACGAAGCCGCCAAAGGAATGGCCGACCAGAAAGACCGGCTCACCAAGACGATCGACCTCGGCGCGCGTGAAATCGACCAGCTGCTGCGTCAGGTGCGGCCAGTTGTTGGTGACCGGGTAGCGGCTGTCGTGGCCGAACTTCTCGATCGCGCTGACCGCAAAACCGCGCGCCTTGAGGCTCTTGAACATGACGCCATAGGTGCTGGCGGGGAAACTGTTGGCGTGCGAGAAAACAATCATCTTGGACGGCACGCTCAAATCAATTTCTCCTGCGGCGTGGTGATCTTCTTCAAGGGACGGTTGCGGCCGGTCTGCGTGAGCAGCGGCACGTCGGTTTGCTCGCCGTTCCACATCGGGTCTTCGATGGCGTCGAACACTTCGCGCAGCTTCTGTCCCCAGCTGCTGTGCAGCATGCGGAAGTACGGGTTGTCGTCGTCGATGCAAACCACCTTGTCAGTCTGGAAGGTATCGGCTTCGTAGATCACCATGTCGAGCGGCAGACCGACCGACAGGTTCGACTTGAGCGTGGAGTCCATCGACACCAGCGCGCACTTGGCGGCCTCGTCCAGCGGCGTGAGGGGCGTGATGACGCGGTCGAGCACCGGCTTGCCGTATTTTGATTCGCCGACCTGGAAGTAGGGCGTCTCAGGCGTGGCCTCGATGAAGTTGCCGGCCGAGTAGACCTGGAACAGGCGCATGGCCTCGCCCTTGATCTGCCCGCCAAAAATCAGCGACACGTTGAACTCGACCCCGGCGAGCTTGAGCGAGGCCGCGTCGCGCTCATACACATGGCGGATGGCAGCGCCGAGGACGCGCGCGGCGTCGAACATGCTCTTGGCGTTCCAGATCGTGATCGGGTCACTGTCCTCGTGCTCCTTGATCTGCTCGATCTGCAGGATCTCGCGCACCGATTGCGAGACGCTCAGGTTGCCCGCCGACAACAGCACCATGAAGCGGTCGCCCGGCTTCTCGTAGACGATCATCTTGCGGAAGGTGCTGATCTGGTCAAGACCGGCGTTGGTGCGGGAATCGGACAGGAACACCAGCCCGGCATTGAGTTTGATGGCGACGCAGTAGGTCATTTTCTGGAAAGTAGGGGTAAACCCCTCGAGTGTACCGGGCGCGCGGACACCCGCGCCGTGCAGCGCCCTTTTCAGTACTTGTCGGATTGAGGGCTTTCACGCTATGGCAGCCACGGCGTGAAAGCATCTTAAGACGGCCTTAATTCCCCCATTTTGGGGATGTTCAACGCGGTGGGCTTAATCCAGAATGAGCCTGCAGTTTGCAGAACCAATCAGGGCGGAAGCACCATGGCCATCGCAGCCAATATCACCCAACCCATTACCCAGCGCGGCGCCTGCTGCCGCTTTCGCAAAACGCGTCTCGTCAAAAGAGGCGAAGGCCTTTGGCTGATGCTACCACTTTGAATGCGCGGCCATGATGAAGATACCGGCCGATTGCCATTACCCGGTTACACCTGTGATGCGGGTTCACAACCTTTCCAGTGCAAGGCGTTACCTCGCGATTCTCTCGTGCCAGGAAAGTTGACTGCTGGTCACCGACTGAAAAGCAAATTTGAACTCCCGAATTGCCCTCGCCGAAATCCGCAGCTTTTATCAGATGATCGTCGTTCGCTGAATGGATGATGGATCTATAAGTGAAAGTTGGCTCGCTGCGAATTGGGCTTCCTGAGAGCAGCCTTTGGTGAGTGCCCGTTAGCGCTGCACAGGAGCCGGTCAGTTGCAGCACTTTACCTTGGCTAGACGCGTGGGTAACACTGTAAAGTCGAAATCAGATGTTGAGGTAGTAACGCCAATTCAATTCACCGGCACGATTTATCAGCGAACCCGGGAAAAGGCCGCGTAAGACGTTATCGAACCAAGCCCGCATGTTCCATGAAATAGATGCGATTGTCGCGCCTTTAGAGACCGTTCGGATAAAGGTTGAAAATGGCCTTCAAGCGAGTTGATTGCCGTTTTGCCGCCTGAACTTACCTTGATCAAGAGTCAATTGACGGTTTACAAAAGACACATTGCAGGTCTTCGTCACAGTCGGCTTTCTGGCGCTCCAGTTCAACGCCGTAAAGAAGCAACTCATGGCGGCCCGCAAGGTGCCCAAAGGAGTCGGTGAGAAAAGTCAGGTCCAGTCACTTCAGTTTCTTGATCATTGCTTCTACTTCTTTTGCCCCTTTGGCATAAGACTTTGCTTCGTCGGGGGCAAGCTCGTGCAGCAATCGAAGGAACTCTCCCGCGTGCACAAGTTCCTCATCCGCTATTTCCTTGAGCACTTTTGCGGCAAGCTTGTTGTCGGTTGACTCGGCAAGCTGCAGATACAACTGTGTCGCTTCGTACTCTGAGGCCACCATGAAACGAATTGCCCTGACAAGCTCTCCGTCCGTGACTTTTCTGTCGTTTGCCAGCCCTGAAAAGGGTGATCCGAACACTGGCATATCTGCTCTCCTTGGTTACTTCATTGCGGGTTCGTGTGGGGTCAGTGCTCTGCGGTTGCGATCATCAACCCCATCCATTTATTTGGCACCGAGTTTATTGGCCCGGTTTGGAAAGTTCTGTACGTCACCGCACAGACCCTTGGCATCGCCCTGCGTAACGTCGAGCCATATCACAGATCGCATCCGGCTGTCGCATATTCAAGGGTGAGGCGAAAGCCTCAAAATTTCGGAGCTTCGTTAATTTCACTGTGAATTTTTCCTAGGCCATCGCCAAGTTCAACTTTCCACAATGAAACAAAATCCTTGCCCGATAGTTGGTGAAGTTACGAAACCCACGTGCATTGGCTTTGATGAG
>Ga0209697_10001152_pt1 | contig 42017 bp, 32 predicted proteins | sample AliMusrvi5mmetaG_FD_184115 | JGI IMG/M metagenome (GOLD analysis project Ga0209697, IMG submission 184115) | Freshwater lake bacterial and archeal communities from Alinen Mustajarvi, Finland, to study Microbial Dark Matter (Phase II) - Alinen... | ecosystem: Environmental > Aquatic > Freshwater...
CCGACCTACCACGAGGCGAGCTACAAGCCCTTCATCATCAGCGCCCTCATGTTCCTCACCCGCATGAAGGATCCCGGCGCCAAGCTCGAGCAGATCATCCAGCGCGGCCAGAACCTCTGCCTGTAATCACCTCAAAAGGAATCCGTCATGTCCAAAATCGTCAAAACCTACAATCCCGAGGTTGTGAAGCGCACCGCCAAGCGCTGCAAGGAGCGGGGCATCATCATCCCGACCTTCGCGCAGATGCGGAATCCCGAGACCGCGCCCGAGTCCGTCAAGGCCAAGCTGAAGACCATCGGCCTCTGGGACATCGAGCCTGCGAACCTCTTCCGCATCACCTGGAAGAATGATCCCGAGACAGGCCTCTTCGGCGGCCCCAATTACCTGGAGATCCCCTCGGCCATCACCGGCGTGAAGGCCCGCATCATCGGCCTGGTCGGCAAGTACTTCCCCACCGGCGCCCACAAGGTTGGCGCCGCCTTCGCCTGCCTGGTGCCCCGCCTCGTGAGCGGCGAGTTCGATCCTGACTATCACAAGGCCGTCTGGCCCTCCACGGGGAACTACTGCCGCGGCGGCGCCTTCGACTCAGCCGTGCTGGGCTGCACTGCTATCGCCATCCTGCCCGAGAACATGAGCCAAGAGCGCTTCACCTGGCTGGCCGAGATCGGCTCCGAAGTGATCGCCACCCCCGGCTGCGAGAGCAATGTGAAAGAAATCTACGACAAGTGCTGGGAGCTGAAGAACGACCCCAAGCACCTGATCTTCAATCAGTTCGAGGAGTTCGGTAATCCCGTCTGGCACTACAACGTCACGGGCCCCGCCGCGGAAGACGTCTTCAATGGCATCAAGACCGAGAAGACTCGCCTGGCCGGCTACGTCAGCGCCACAGGCAGCGCGGGCACCATCGCCGCCGGGGACTACCTCAAGACCCTCCACGCTGGCGTCAAGACCATCGCCACCGAAGCCATCCAGTGCCCCACCCTGCTCAACAACGGCTTCGGTGACCACCGCATCGAGGGCATCGGCGACAAGCACGTGCCCTGGGTCCACAATGTCCGAAACACTGACGCTGTGGCCGCCATCGATGACGAAGACTGCATGCGCGTCCTCCGCCTCTTCAACGAACCCGCTGGCAAGGCCTACCTGGCCACCCTGGGCGTTGACACGGCCACAATCAACAAGCTGGAGCTCATGGGCATCAGCTGCATCTGCAATATGTTGGCGGCCATCAAGGCGGCCAAATACTGGGAGCTGGACGAGAACGACGTGATCATCACGATCTTCACGGATAGTGCAGACATGTACCGCTCCCGTCTGGTGGAGCAGACCACCGAGCACGGCGCATTCACGACCATGGATGCCGCCAAGGCACACATCGGCAGCCTGGAGCGCCAGGCCACGGACAATTTCAAGGAACTGACCTATCCCGAGAAGAAGGCCATCCATAACCTGAAGTACTTCACCTGGGTCGAGCAGCAAGGGAAAACCTACGAAGAGATCAACGCCCAGTGGGATCCCGAATACTGGCGCCAGCTCTTCACCGAGGAGGCCGCCGAGTTCGACAAGCTCATCGTGGCCTTCAACGCTGAGGTGGCCCGCTCCTAGGTCAAGATGGATGGCAACCCCGGGGCGACCCGGGGTTGCCGTCTCGATTTACCCTTCTTAACGGTGATTCCCATGTCCTCCCGCATGCTCATCCACAACGGCACCCTGATCACCCTGGGCGTGCCCTGCCAGGTGCTGGAAAAGCAGGCCCTGCTGGTGGAGGATGGCCGCATCACCCAGATCGGTCCCCGCTCGAGCATTCCCGGCCCCTTCACCAAGGTTATCGACGCCACGGGCAAGGTAGTCCTGCCGGGCCTGGTGAACGCCCACATGCACTTCTATTCCACCCTGGTCCGAGGCCTGGGCAAGATGGCACCCAGCGCGACCTTCCAGGAGGTACTCGACAACCTCTGGTGGCGGCTGGACCGCAAGCTCAGCCTCGAGGATGTCGAGATGAGCGCACAGATCGTGCTCCTGGATGCCATCCGCAAGGGCACCACCACCCTGGTGGACCACCACGCCAGCCCCTTCGCCATTGGCGGTTCCCTGGACCGCATCGCGAAGGCCGTGAAGACCTCGGGTCTGAGGGCCAGCCTCTGTTACGAAGTCTCGGACCGGGACGGCGCGGCCATCACCACCGAGGGCCTCGAAGAGAACGCCGCCTTCGCCCGGCGCTGCGCCAAGGACAAGGATCCCCAGCTGCGGGCCCTCTTCGGCCTCCACGCCGCCTTCACCCTGTCGGACCAGACCCTGGATCGCGCCGCCCTGCTGGGCCATGACTTGGGCGTGGGCTTCCACGTGCACGTGGCTGAAGCCGCCTCGGATGTCGCTGCCAACCTCAAGGAACACGGCCAGACCCCCGTGGCCCGCCTCCACGCCCACCGGCTCCTGGGCGAACAGAGCATCGCCGCCCACGCCGTACATGTCACAGACAAGGACATCGACATCCTTGCCTCCACTGACACCTTTGTGGCCCACAACCCTCAGTCCAACCAGAACAACGCTGTGGGCATCGCGGATGTGCTCGCCCTCGTGAACCGGGGCGTGCGCGTGGGCCTGGGCACCGACGCCATGACCGTGAACATGCTGGAGGAGATCCGCGTGGCCCTGTGGGCCCAGCACCTCCGCCAGGACAACCCCAGCTGCGGCTTCATGGAGATCGCCAACAGCCTCTTCGTGCGCAACCCCGAGCTCGTGAGCCGCATGTGGGGCTTCCCGCTGGGCACCCTCACGGTGGGTGCCGCCGCCGACATCATCCTTGTGGACTACCACGCTCCCACGCCCCTGGACGGCAACACCGTGCTGGGTCACCTGATCTTCGGCATCTCCCAGGCTACCGTGGACACCACCATCTGCGGCGGTCGGGTGCTCATGCAGGACAAGCGGCTTTGCATCGACGTGGATGAAGCGGCCCTGGCCGCCCGCAGCCGGGAACTGGCCGCCAAACTCTGGGACAGGTTCTAGACGATGAAGGGCCTGCTGGAGATCCTCGCTTCGCTGGACTCCCTCCAAGAGCCTGCGGCGCTGGCCACCCTGGTGCGGGTGAAAGGAAGCTCCTACCGCCGACCTGGGGCCCGCATGGTCTTCGGCAGCCAGGGTGATCAGACGGGCGTCATCAGTGCTGGCTGCCTGGAAACGGATCTCCAGGCCCGCCTGGACTCGGTGTTGCAGAGCGGCCAGCCCCAGGTGGCCGCTTTCGATATGGGCAATGACCTGGACTTGGTCTGGGGCACAGGCATGGGCTGCCAGGGCCGGGCCGACGTCCTCCTGGAAGCCGTTCAGCCCGGCCCCGCCGCCCCCTGGCTCCGCCGCTGCGCGGACCTGCTTGAACAGCGCCGCAGCGGCGCCCTGGCCACGGTGTTCGCCAACCGAGGTGGAACCGACCCGGTGCAGGTGGGCCAGCGCTTCCTCTTGGAATCCGACGGTCCCGGCCTGCCCCCGGCCCCGGGTCCCTTCGCCGAGGCCCTGGACGGGGCCCTGCGCCAGGCCCTGGCCAGTGGCTGTGCGACCACGACCACCCTCCCCTGCGGCGATGGAGAAGTCGACCTGCTGCTGGAGCCCATCCTGGCCCCCTATGCCCTCTGGATCTACGGGGCCGGAGAGCATGCCCGGCCCCTCGCGCGCTTGGCCAAGGAGCTGGGCTGGTTCCTGGGCATCCTGGACCACCGCCCCGCCCTGGCCACGGCCGAGCGCTTCCCCGAGGCGGACCGCATCGTGGTGGGCCATCCCCCAGCTTCCCTGGCGGGCCTGCCCTTCGACGCGCGCAGTGCCGCCCTGGTGGTGAGCCACGTCTACGAAAAGGACCGCCAGGCCCTGGAGGTCCTCATCCGCCAGCCCCTGGGCTATCTAGGGCTCCAGGGCAACCGCACGCGCTGCGGCCGCCTGCTCCAGGACCTCCTGGATGCGGGCCTGGTGCTGAGCGAGGCCCAGCGGCTGATGATCCACTTCCCGGCGGGGCTGGACCTGGGCGCCGAGTCCCCGGAGGTCATCGCCCTCTCCATGCTGGCGGAGGTCCAGGCCGCCCTGGCCGGACACGCAGGCGGCAGCCTCCGGGACCGCCCCGGCTCCATCCATGGGGGGCCAGCCTCCACCAAGCTCAGTTCCTGAGCCCCGATCCCGCTCCCTTCCCGTACCATCAGATCCAGTCTCCCCCTGCACTCCCACCCCCCCACCTATCGGGATCCCGGTTCCGAAAAACAGGAGAGAAGCATGAAGACCTTCTTCACCACCGCCCTCACCGTGGCATCCCTCTCCGGGATGTTCGGCGGCAGCCTCCAGGCCGCCCCCCCCGCCACCGCCAAGATCCGCATCGCCCTCATCGTGGAATCCACGGTGGACGACAAGGGCTGGTGCCAGTCCATGCATGACGCCATCCTGGCAGTACAGAAGAAGCGCGGCGCAGCCAACGTGGAATACAGCCACAGCGAGAAGATGAAGCCTGTGGACGCCGGCTCCGCCGCCCGCCAGTACGCCTCCAAGGGCTTCGATATCATCATTTGCCACGGTGCTCAGTACAACAACCTGGTCACCGAGATCTCCGCCATCTTCCCCAATACCACCTTCGCCTATGGCACCAGCGCCAACATCGGCCCCAAGAACGTCTTCACCTACACGCCCTACAGCGAGGAGACCGGGTACCTCAACGGCATCATCGCCGGCATGGTGACCAAGGCCAACAAGATCGGCAACGTGGGCCCGGTGGACGGGGGCGACTCCGCCCGCTACACCCGCGGCTTCATGCTGGGCGTGGCCAAGGCCAACCCCAAGGCCCAGGTCCGCGTGGCCTTTACCGGCAGCTTCGGCGACTTCGTGAAGGCCGGCGAGCTGGCCCAGACCCAGCTGAAGGATGGCGCTGATGTCCTCACCGGTTCCGCCCAGCAGGCCATTGGTGCCCTGCGTGCCGTTGCCGCGGCGCCCGCTGGCATCTACTGGCTGGGCCAGGATCTCGCCCAGCTAGGCATCCCCGAAGGCACCCGAGTCGTAGCCGCCTCAAGCTACAACTATGCTGCCGTGGTGGAAGCCATGATCACCAAGCGGGCTGCAGGCGTGAAGGGCGGCGAGAGCCTCCCCCTCCAGTTCTCCAACGGAGGCTTCCACTTCGAGTTCAATCCGAAAATGGATGCCAAGGTCCTCACCCCGGCCATCAAGAAGGCTGTGGAGAAGGCCAAGGCCGACCTGACCTCCGGCAAGCTCGTGCTGGACTGGAAGGCCGTCAAGTTGTAAGCCGCTCCGCTCCAGATCGGCCCTTGGCCGATCTGGAGGTAGAAAAAACCGGCTCTCTGCGCATAGGCGCAGAGAGCCCTGTTAGTAGCAGGAGCACCCATGGCCGCCCACGAGCCCATTTCCGAGCTCCGGCTGGAGGGCATCACCAAGCGCTTCCCGGGCGTCCTCGCCTGCGATGGCATCTCCCTGCAGGTGAAGCGGGGCGAGGTGCTGGCCCTGGTGGGCGAGAACGGCGCCGGCAAGACCACCCTCATGAACATCATCATGGGGCTCTACCGACCGGACTCCGGAACCATCTCTGTGAACGGCGAGCCGGTCCACTTCAAGGCCCCCGGCGATGCTTACGCCCGCGGCATCGGCATGGTGCACCAGCACTTCATGCTCGTGCCCAACATGACCGTGGCCGAGAACCTGGCCCTGGGCCTCAAGGAACTGCACCGCTTCCTGCGCCTGGACATCAAGGGGGCCGCGAAGCGCATCCGGGAGATTTCCGAGCGCTATGAACTGCCCGTGAATCCCGACGCCTACATCTGGCAACTCTCCGTGGGCGAGCAGCAGCGGGTGGAGCTGGTGAAGACGCTGTGCCTGGGCGCCCGCCTCCTCATCCTGGACGAGCCCACCTCAGCCCTCACGCCCCAGGAGACCGACGATCTCATCGTGCGGCTCCAGCGCATGGCCTCGGAGCTGGCCATCATCTTCATCAGCCACAAACTGAACGAAGTGAAGACGCTCTCGGACCGGGTGTCCATCCTGCGCCATGGCGCCGTGGTGTTCAACGGCCATACCGTCAACCACGAGCCGGCGGAACTGGCGGCCCTCATGACGGGCCATGAGGTCTCGCTGCCCCACAACGAGGGCAGCGGCCTGCAAGGTGAAACCCTGCTCAACATCAAGGACCTCTGCGTGCGTGGCGACCGGGGCAACCTGGTGCTGGACCACCTGAACCTGGAGCTTCGGGCCGGTGAGATCCTCGGCATGGCTGGCGTCTCGGGCAATGGCCAGCGGGAATTCGCGGATGCCCTGGCGGGCCTCCGCCCCGTCGAGTCCGGCCAGATGCTGTTCCAGAACCGCGACCTGGCGAACAAGACCCCCCGCGAGATCATCGAGTCCGGCATGGGCTATGTGCCCGAGGACCGCCAGACGGAAGGCATCGTGCCCTCCTTCTCCGTAAAGGACAACCTCATCCTCAAGGACTTCGCCACCGATCAGTTCAGCCGCATGTCCTTCCTCCGGCACAAGGCCATCGACGCCAATGCCTCGGAACTGAGAGTGCAGTTCGACGTGCGCTGCCCCTCCACCAGCACCGCCACGGGATCCCTCTCCGGCGGCAACATCCAGAAGGTCATCCTGGCCCGGGAGATTTCCCGCAGTCCCAAGGCCCTTGTGGCCGTGTACCCCACCCGGGGCATCGACATGGGCGCCCAGGAGTTCATCCACTCCCAGCTGCTGGACCGGCGCCGCCAGGGCGTGGGCATCATCCTCATCTCCGAGGAACTGGAAGAGGTCATGAACCTCTCGGACCGCATCGCTGTGATCTACAAGGGCCGCATCCTGAAGATCCTCTCCGCCGTGGAGGCCACCCGCGAAAGGCTGGGCATCCTCATGGCCGGGTTGGAGGATTCAGAACAGCCACCACCGTCCCCCGCGGCCGCCACGGGAGGGACCCATGAATAAACAGAAGGTCATCTACGGCACTGTCGTCATCCTGGCGGTCAGCCTCATCGCGGCCCTGGTGGTGGCCCTGGTGCTGCTCTCCATCGGCGCCAGCCCCCTGGAGACCTACAAGACCATCCTCCTGGGTCCCCTCTCGGACCTCTTCGGCATGACCGAGGTGCTGGTTCGGGCCGTGCCCCTGCTCCTGGTGGGTCTGGGCATCGCCATTTCGTTCCGCAGCGGCATCATCAACATCGGCGCCGAGGGCCAGATCCAGATGGGCGTCCTGGCCTCCACGGCCGTGGCCCTGGCTCTGCCGGGCCTGCCGAAGCTCTACCTGCTGCCCATGGCCCTCATGGCAGGAGCCCTGGCCGGAGCCATCTGGGGCGGCATTGCCGGCTGGCTGCGGGCCCGGCTGCAGGTGAACGAGATCCTCAGCACGGTGATGCTCAACTACATCGCGGGGCAGATCTACACCTTCCTCCTGCGTGGCCCCATGCTGGACCCGGCCGAGCGGGAGATGGGCTCAGGCACCCCCCAGTCCATGCGCCTGCCCGATCACGTCATCCTTGACTACATCGTGCCGGGCACCCGCCTCCACACGGGCCTCATCCTGGCTCTCGTGATGGCCCTGCTGGTCTGGATCCTGCTCTGGAAGACCACCCTGGGCTACCGCATGCGCGCTGCGGGTGCGGGCGCCAAGGCCGCACGCTACGCGGGCATCCCCGTGGAACGCTACCTCATCGTGGCCATGCTCTTTGCAGGCGGCTTCGCGGGCCTGGCTGGCGCGGTGGAAGTCACGGGCGTGCACCACCGGGCCATCGAGGGCATCTCCTCGGGCTATGGTTTTGCGGGCATCGTGGTGGCCCTCTTCGGCATGCTTCACCCGGCGGGCATCATCCCCTCCGCAGCCTTCTTCGGCGTCCTGCTCATCGGCGCCGACATGACCCAGCGCTCTGCGGGTGTCCCCGCAAACATGGTGCTGGTACTGCAAGGCGTCATCATCCTCTCCATCGTCTCGGCGCAAAGCTTCCTGCGAAACCCCTACGCCCAGGAGCGCCTTCTGCGCTGGTTCCAGAACCTCCTGCCCGCTGCCCTCCGCACCAAGAAAGGGGGCCAGTGATGCATCCCGTCGAGATGATCTACAACGTGTTGTGTCTGGCCGTGCCCTTTTCCGTGGCCATCCTCCTGGCGGCCCTGGGCGAGAACTTCAACCAGCGGGCGGGCATCTTCAACCTGGGCTGCGACGGCATCATGTGCGTGGGCGCCTTCCTGGGCTTCATGGTCCCCTACAGCATCAAGGCCGGGGCCCTGCTCCCCTATGGCAATGTCCTGGGTGTGCTGGCCGCCATGACCGGAGGGGCCCTTCTGGGCCTGCTCTTCGCCCTGGTGACCGTCACCTTCCGGGCCTCCCAGGGCATCGCGGGCATCGGCCTCCAGATGCTGGGCTGGGGCCTTTCGGGCACCCTGTTCCGGCACTTCGTGGGCGGCGTCACGGGTGTGGAGGGCATCCATGTCTACGCCATCCCCGGCCTCTCCCACCTTCCCTTCCTGGGCGGCGTGCTCTTCAGCCACACGCCCCTGGCCTACCTCGCCTTCCTCATGGTGCCCATCAGCTGGTTCCTGCTCTACAAAACCCCCTGGGGTCTCAAGGTGCGGGCCGTTGGCACCCACCCCAGGGCTGCCGACACCATGGGCATCAACGTGGACCTGACGCGCTACCAGGCCCTCATGCTGGGCGGCGCCATGGCGGGTATGGCAGGCTCGTACCTGGCCCTCTGCCAGGCCAAGATGTTCTCTGACGATCTGGTCGCGGGGCGGGGCTTCATCGCTGTGGCCCTGGTCTACTTCGGCCGCTGGAGCCCCCTGGGCATCATGGGCGGCGCCCTGCTCTTCAGCATCGCCCAGTCCTTCCAGCTCTCCATGCAGGTCTGGGGCATCAAGTTCCCCTACGAGTTCGCGGTGATGCTGCCCTATGTGCTGGTCATCGTGGTCCTGGCCCTGGCCCGCAAGGCCCGCCAGCTGGGCCCCACGGACCTCGGGAAGCCCTACAACCGTGAGATGCGATTTTAACCATCCGGGGGTTCCGCGCTACGCGCACACCCCCCCCCCACGCCCACTCGCGGCCAAGCCGCTCCTGGGCTAGTCACAGCCCATAGCACCCCCGAGGCCATATGCCATTCGCCACTGACACCCTCATCACCGCCCTCCGCAAGGCGTACCCCACTTCCCACGTGCGCCTGCTGCCGGAGCCGGCCATGTTCCTGCGCAGCAACACCGGGCGCACCTACACCGCTGAGGGCATGCAGATCACCTCCAAGGAGGGTGCTATAGACTACGCCAAGGCCTACATGAACGGCCTCACGGAGAGGACCAAGGCCACCGAGGGTTTCGAGCTGAACCCGGAACACCCCTGGATCATCGGCGTCTTCCCGGGCAGCGAGACCTCAGCCCCCCTGATCTTCATTTTCGGCAACATCATCCGCTACGGCACCGAGTCCTGGGTCGAGGTGGGCTTCCCCACCTACGAGCAGCTGCAGTTCTAAGTGAAAAACGGATCACCACAAAGGCACGAAGACACCAAGTCTTGACGGACTCAGCGCTTCCAGAATTCCCGATGCAGGGCCGCGATCTCGGCTTCCACTTCGGGCACGGGGCCGATGACCTCGATCTGCTTCTGACCCCGGGCAAAGAGCTCCCGGCAGGGTAGGTCCAGGGTGGGGTTTTCCGTGTGGCCACCGGTGAATGCCAGGAGTTGGCGCTCCTCCAGGCCATAGACCAGGCGCCCGATGTTGGCCCAGTACTGGGTGCCGGCACACATGGCGCAGGGCTCCACCGTGGTGTAGAGGGTGCAGTCCGCCAGGTAGGCTGGCGGGAAGTTCGTGTCGGCGTTGCGGCACAGCACGGCCTCCGCATGGTTCACGGTGTTCACATTGCCCTGCTCCAGCAGCACCGTCTCATGATCGGGGCCCACGAGGATGGCGCCGAAGGGGTGGTGGCCGAAGCCCACAGCCCGCTGGGCCACGGCGTTGGCACGACGCAGATGCCGGAGGACCTGGTCGGGGGTGGGCGCGGACATGGGAACTCCAGGGGGCGTGACCCGTTGCCTGGGCCTGCCGAAACTCAGGGTTTGCTGATGCGCCCCAGGCTGAAGGCCCCAGGCTGCATGGGCAGCCAGTGGTTCACGAAAAGGGGCTGGGCCACCTTGTCCGCGGCCTTGAGGCGCTTGAGCGTGCCCGAATGGTCCTGGGCGGCAATGACGATGGCGAAGGCGTGGGCCAGAGCGGCAAACGTGGTGATGCTGCAGCTGAAGAGCAGGTCCTCGCTGGGCACCGGGATGAGGATGTCCGCGCAGGCCTTCAGGGGCGAGTCAGCCCGGTCTGAGAAGGCCAGCACAGGGATGCCGCTCTCCTTGGCGAAGATGGCGGAGTCCACAGTCTCCCGGCTGTAAGGCGCGAAGCTGAGGGCCACCAGCAGGTCGCCGGAGTCCAGGTTGGCCACCTGGTTGGAGAAGTCAGAGGGGTTTGCCGCGATGCAAGGCAGCCCCGCCTGCGTGAGGTAGAACCCAAGGATCATGCTCATGACATGGGAGACGCCCCGGCCCAGAATCACCCGGTGACGGGCCGCCATGAGCAGCTTGGAGGCAGCCTCCAGGGTGGGCAGGTCCACCATCTGGATCAGCCGATTGAGATTCTCGCCGTCCCGGCGCGCCACCTCGGCCAGCGTGCCGTAGACGTCCGAGGGTGATTCCATCAGTTCCAGGTCCGCATCACCGGAGCGGGCATGGCAGGCCTCACGCAGGGCGTCGCGGAACTCGCTGAAGCCCTTGTAGCCCAGGCGCTTCGCGAAGCGTACCACGGTGCCCACGCTGACTTCGGCCCGCTCCGCCATGGACTCGATGCCCCAGAGGGCGCCCAGCAGCGGATCGGACATCAAGGCGTCCGCAATGCGTCGCATGGCTTCCGGAAGTTCCCGGTAAGCCTCCGCAAGGCGCATCTGGATCGGTTGGGAGTCGGCTTGAGTGGACATTTCTGTTAGTGAGCATACCACTTGGCAGGGAAGCAACACCGAATCAAGGTCTACAGGATTTCATCTAAATCGCACCTCCGACCGATCCAGGGGTTGAGGGAGCCCCTGGGGAGATGCCGCACGGCCGCCTGCCCACCACCCTTGTCGCGTTCTTGTTGAGGCCCCATGAATCTGCTGAAACACATCTCCATCCGCATCCGACTCCTGGTCATCATCGCGGGATCCGCCCTGGCCCTGGTCTGCCTGGGTCTCTTCTCGGCCCACTACCTGAAGGAGATGGATGGGGTGTACGGCCGGGAAGCCCGGTTGAACTCGGCTCTGGAAATCGGGGCCGCAATCTCCGCCCTCCACGCCGACCTGCAGGCTCTGCCCCAGGGCGGCTCCCGGGTGGCCAGTCTGGAGCGGAACGGAAAAGACATCAAAATCAACTTGGAAGCCCTGGACCACAGCGAGGGCGGCGGCTCCCCAGAACTGAAGGCTGAGGTGGAGGCCTACCTGGCCCAGGCCCTCCAGCAAACCGATGCCGCGCTTCTGAACCCACGCTTCGCCGCCATCCAGGCGGCCCTGAACCGCTTCCGCGAATCCAAAGACTCCACCGGCGACGGCAGCCGCAAGATCCTCCAGGAGGCCACCTCCTTCAACACCTACCTCACTGCCTTCCTCATTCTCTGCGGCGCCGGCGTGGGCGCCATCATCGGATTCAGCATCGATTCCTCCCTCAGCAAGATCATGGGCCGCGTCCACGATTTGGCTGAGGGCGAGGGAGATCTCACTCAACGCATCGACCTGGCGGGCAGCGACGAACTGGCCCGGGCGGCGGGCTACATCAACCTGTTCATCGAGAAGGCCCACGTCACTGTGTCCCATTCGGTCCACACAGCCAACGAGACGGCCCAGTCCAGCCGGGAGCTGGCGGGCATCTCCCGGGACCTGGCCGGGAATGTCTCCAGCCAGTACAGCCTCGCGGAAAAAAGCAGTGGCCTCATGAAGGACGTGGCCGGCAACCTGGATGTCACCGAGGAGATGTCCATCAGCACGGCTGAGGCCTTGGAATCCACGGAGGCCCTGCTCAAGGGCTTTGTGGCCACCCTGAACCAGGTGGGCACCATCGTCATCCACGAAGGTGAGATGCAGGCCGGTATGGCCACGCGCATGGAAGCCCTGAGCCGGGACGCCATGGGCATCAGTGAGGTGCTGGGCATGCTGGCCGATATCGCCAATCAGACTAACCTCCTGGCCCTCAACGCCTCCATCGAGGCCGCCCATGCCGGCGAATCGGGCAAGGGCTTCGCTGTGGTGGCGGATGAGATCCGCCAGTTGGCCACCCGCACCCAGAACTCCCTGGATGCCATCGAAACCAATGTGAACGCCGTGGTCTCCGGGGTCGAGGCCGTCTATGCCGAGACCGCTCGGGCTTCGGAGCAGATGCTCGTCGTGTCGGGCCAGACCCGCGATCTCCTGCAAGACGCCGATGCCACCGGCACGCGCCTGCGGGCCTCCCTGGACACCTCCTCAGACCTGGTGAAGAAGACCACCTACATCGCCACCCGCACCAAGGAACTCATGGACATCATGAATGAACTGGTGGAACTCTCCCACAAGAACAAGGATTCCGCAGAAGGCGTGGACAGCGTCTCCGCCAACCTGGCCCTGAAGGCTGACGACCTCAGTGAAACCCTGAACCACTTCAAAGTGGACTAGCCCATGGCCTCCCAGCAACTCCCCCCTGAGCCCTTCTCTCGCCAGCTGCGGCTGTTGTTGGTGGAGGACGATCCCATCAGCTGCCGCCTGCTCCAGGCCCGCCTGGCCGGGGATTTCGCCGAGATCCTGGTGGCCGAGGATGGCGTGGCGGGACTGGAGCTCTTCCTAAAGGAAAGGCCCGACCTGGTGGTCACCGACTACCTGATGCCCGTGATGAACGGGATCAGCATGGTGGAGGAGTTCCGAAGCCGGAACATCCAGGTGCCTGTAATTCTCGTCACCGCCTCCATGGACACGGATCTGCTGGTAAAAGCCATCGACCTGGGCATTTCGTCCTTCCTGCACAAGCCCGTGACGGCCAAGAACCTGGCCCGCTCCATCGCCCTGGTGACAGGCCTCATCGAGCACGCCCACCTGCAGCGAAAAACTGTTGAGCAGGAACTGGCCCTCCTGCACTTCAAGGAGAAGTATCACGAGTCCCAACAGGAGCAGGCCTTCCGAAAGGAACTGAACATCCTGGAGAACGATCTCTACCTGCGGGACTGGCAGGGTCCGCAGGGCTCTCAATGGGTGGCCCAGGCCCTCTACATGCCCCACGACATCATGTGCGGGGACAGCTACTCCCTGCGCCGCCTCCCTGACGGCGGCCTCCTGATCTACCTCGGGGATGCCATGGGCAAGGGCCTTGCTTCTTCCCTCACGTCCATGCTGGCGGTCTACCTCTTCAACCTGAAGGTGGACGCCCTACCCCCGGGCCACGTCCTGCACTTCAGCACGTTCCTGGAGCATTACACCCGACTGATCCAGAAGCGCCTGCTCGACGACGAGATCTTCTCCTTCTCGCTCTTCCACCTAGACGCGCAGAGCCCGGTGCTGGAAGCCGCCACCTTCGGCATGCCACCTATCCTGCTCAAGGACGGCCAGGGCCTGGTGGCCTCCCTGTCCTGCAACAACCCGCCGCTCTCCACCTATCAGGAAGCCCTTCGCTGCGACTGCTATCCCTTGGACGGCATCCGTCAACTGCTCCTCTACTCCGATGGCCTCAACGAAGCCTTCCTCCAGGACGACTCCATGTACCGGGATCACCTGGACAGCGACTTCGCCGCGAGTCCCTGTGCGGACCAGTTCTGGAAGAAGTTCCGGGCCGTGGTGGAAACGCCGGAGGACGACCTCACCCTGCTCTTCCTTTCCCGGGTGGACCTGCCTGCGCTGCGCGAGGATAGCCGCTCCATCCCCAGCCGCCTGCGGGCAGTGGAAGCCGCCTGTGAGGACCTGGAGACGCTCCTCGACGGCTGGGGAGCTCCAGAAGATGCCCTGCGTAGCGGCTTCATCATGGCGCTCCGCGAAGCCACCCTGAACGCCTACGAACACGGCTCGCTCGCCATCAACGAGCAGGAGAAGCGGCGACTCCTGGAGGGTAGCGACTACATGGAGTGGCTGGCCCAGAGGGAGAGCGCCCTGGACTCCACGATCGCCATCCACTTGTGCCAGGGCGAGTCCGAGGGCCATCCCTGGCTGCGGGCCCGGGTGCGGGATCCGGGCCAGGGCTTCAGGCCCCGCAAGCCCAATCCAGGCGGATCTGAGTTTGCCAGCCTGAACGGCCGCGGTCTCCGCCTCATGGAAAAATATTCGGACGCCCTCTATTTCAACGAACAGGGCAATGAAGTGTCCTTCATCAAGTTCTTGCCAAAGGAATCGCCATGCAGCTGACCGGCACCGGGGAACACGAACTCACCATTCAGGGGAACATCAAGACCGTTGATGACTACATGGAGATCCGCGAAGCCGCGACCAGCCTGCTGGCCAGCGGCGCCCGCACCCTTCATTTCCGCATCGAGGACTCCTTCTCCATGCCCTCGGCGGTGATCGGCTTCCTGGTGAAGCTGGTGAACCGGGACAAGATCCAGGTCTCCATGGACATTCGGGATCAGCGCCTCTTCGAGCTGCTGCAGGAGCTCAGCCTGACCGGACTCTTCAAGGCCCGTTATATTCCTGGTTGAGCCTCAGGCAGAGCCGGGGCCATTCACGAAAGCCCCCCGTGCCCCAGGACTCCAGCCCGCAACTCCTCCACACCTGCTTCGAAGCCGCCGCCCGCCGCTGGCCTGAGGCCCTGGCTGTGGATGTTCCCCCAGGGCCGGACCGTCCCCTGCGCCGCACAACCACCTACGCCGAACTGGAGGCCATGGCCCACGGTATGGCCAGTTTTCTGCGCCCCCGTATGGGCCCGGACGCCATCGTAGCCATCCACTTGGGACGGGACACGGAGCACCTCTATGCCGCCCAGCTGGCGGTGCTCCAGGCGGGCGGGGCCTACACCTGCATCGAGACCAGCTTCCCCGACGAGCAGGTCCTGGCCATCCTCTCGGATGCCGAGCCCGTGGCCATCCTCACTGACACCGACGGTGCAACCCGACTGACACGGCTTTACCCCGGAAGTCCGGTGCTGGAGGTCAGGGCCCTCTTGGCCCAGACCACAGACCTGGAGCCGCTGCCCCCAGCCCCCTGGCTGAGCGGCGACAGCCTCGCCTACCTGATCTACACCTCGGGCACCACCGGCCGCCCCAAGGGCGTGATGATCCAGCACGCGGGAATCGTTGGCCTCGTGGCCGGGGACCTTCCGGAGTTCGGCCTGGGTCCCGGTGACCGCGTGGGCCAGGGCTCTTCCGCCGCCTATGACTCCTCCGTGGAAGAGGCCTGGCTGGCCCTGGCCGCTGGGGCCACAGTGGTGGTCCTGGACGACGCCACCGCGCGTCTGGGCCCGGACCTCATCCCGTGGTTGCGCTCCGAGCGGCTGACCGTCTTCTGCCCGCCCCCAACCCTGCTGCGGGCCACGGGCTGTGAGCGACCGGATCTGGAGCTGCCGGACCTGAAGCTGCTCTACGTGGGCGGCGAGGCCCTGCCCCAGGATCTGGCCGATCGCTGGGCCCGGGGTCGCCGGATGGTGAACGGCTACGGTCCCACGGAATGTTCCGTCACCTGCCTGCGGGCCGAGGTCCGGCCCGGCCATCCCATCACCATCGGCGCGGCCATCCCCGGGCTGCAGGCCTGGGTTCTGGACGCAGACCTGAACGAAGTACCGCACGGCCAGCCCGGCGAGCTGTGCATAGGCGGGCCCGGCCTGGCCCGCGGCTACCGGCACCAGCCTGAGGTCACGGCCCAGAAATTTCCTCTGCATCCAGCCTTTGGCCGCCTCTACCGCACCGGAGACCTGGTCCACCGGGCCCCGGACGGGGCCCACCATTACCACGGCCGCATCGATGCCCAGGTGAAGTTGCGGGGCTACCGCATCGAACTGGAGGCCATCGAGACCCGCCTGGTGGAACACCCCGGCATCCGCGCAGCCGCCTGCACCGTCCAGGGCGAAGGCAGCCGCCAGGCCCTGGTGGCCTTCGTGGTGGCAGAGGCGACACCTGATGTGCCGGACCCCGAGGCGCTCAAGGCCTGGGTCCGCCGCAGCCTGCCTTCCTACATGGTGCCCACTCACGTAGGCCATCTGGACAGCCTGCCCACCACCGTGGGCGGCAAGCTGGACCGCCGCCATCTACCCCTCCTCAGCGCCGAACAGGATCCGCTGGGGCCCGGCGATCCCCCCCGCAATCCCATGGAGATGGCCATTGCCAGCGCCTTCCAGGCGGTGCTGCGCCTGCAGGGGCTGGCGCCCATCCACGCAGACTTCTTCAATGACCTTGGCGGGGACAGCCTGGGGGCCGCCATGGCGATCTCCCTCCTGCGAGAGGCTCCGGAGACTGCGGGCCTCACGGTACGCGAGATCTATGAAGCCCCCACCGTGGCCCTGCTGGCCCTGCGGGTGCAGCCGCTCGCCGCCCACCCGCACATGGCCCCTCGTCCCGACACCCCCGGCAAGCCACCCCGCTCCTCCGCCCTGGCCACCCTGGTCCAGACTCTGACCCTGCTGGGGGCCCTGGGCCTCGGCGCGCCCTTGGTCTACCTGACCACCTTCGAGGGGCTGCCGTTCCTGCTGCACCACCTGGGCCTCGTACCCCTGGTCCTGCTGGCGCCCCTGCTTTCGGCTCTGGCCCTGAGCCTCTACACCCTGGGAGCCGTGGCCTTTGCCGTGTCGGCCAAGCGCCTGCTCATCGGTCGCTACGAGCCCCTGCGGGCGCCAGTCTGGGGCAGCTTCTTCATCCGCAACTGGCTGGTACAGCGGGCCGTGCGGCTGGTGCCCTGGACGCTGCTGGCGGGTACCGAGGCCCAAGCCCAGGTGCTGCGGGCCTTGGGCGCGCGCATCGGCCAGCGGGTCCACCTCCACCGGGACGTGAACCTGTTGCAGGGGGGCTGGGACCTGCTGGACATCGGCGATGAGGCCAGCCTGGGCCAGGACGTCTCGCTGCATCTGGTGGACCTGGAGGTGGGCCAGGTGGTCGTGGCGCCCATCCGCATCGGTGCCGGGGCCCTGCTGGAAGTCCGGGCGGGCCTGGATGGCGACACGGTGGTGGGCGAGGGGGCCCAACTCACGGCCCTCTCCTCCCTCCATCGCGGCGCCGAGATTCCCCCGGGCCAGTGCTGGCATGGCATCCCCGCCGCAGCGCAGGGCCCGGCCCTGGAGGCCCCGCCCCTGCCCCAGGAAGGGCAGCTGAGCCCCTTCACCTTTGGATGGCGCCTGATCCTGGCCCGCCTGGCCCTGGGTACCCTGCTGGCCCTGCCCGCGGACCTGCTCTTCCTGGGCCTGGCCCTGGCCCAGGGCTGGCAGCGGAATTGGGAGCAGGCGTACTCAGGCCTCGCCCTGGCCGAGACCGGCCTGGCCCTGGTGCTCGGCATCCCCCTCACCTTGGCCCTGCAGGCCCTGGCCCTGCGGGCCCTGGGGCCCGCGCGCCCCGGTGTCCTGGGTCGCTGGAGCAACGCCTACCTGCGGGTCTGGCTGAAGACGGGCCAAGTGGACGCCGCCGGGGAGTGGCTCAGCGGCACCCTCTTCTGGCCCCTCTGGCTTCGCCTGGCGGGCATGCGCGTGGGACCCGGCTGCGAGATCAGCACCATCATCGACGTGGTGCCGGAGCTGGTGGACATCGGCGCCGAGACCTTCTTCGCCGATGGCATCTACCTGGGCGGACCGCGGGTGCAGCGAGGCACCGTGACGCTGGGAGCCACACGATTGGGGCGCAATACCTTCCTGGGGAACCACGCGGTGATCCCCGCCGGCCAGAGCCTGCCGGATGACATCCTCCTGGGCGTCTGTACCGTGGCGGATGAGACCCTCATCCAGAGCGGCACCTCCTGGTTCGGCCACCCGCCCTTCGAGCTGCCCCGCCGAGAGGTGGTGGCCTGCGACCGCAGCCTGACCCACACCCCTTCAGCCATACGCTATCTGAACCGCCTCTTCTGGGAGGCCCTACGCTTCACCCTGCCGGTCTTCCCCCTGCTGGTCTTCTTCGCCTGGGTGGAGGCCATCAGCCGATGCGGGACGCTGGGGCCGTGGGTCTTCTACGGCCTGGCTCTGCCCCTGCTGACCTTGGCCAGCAACCTGGTCTTCCCCTTGGCCATCCTGCTGCTGAAGTGGGGCCTCCTGGGCCGGGTGCGGCCCGGCACCCATCCTCTCTGGTCCTGCTGGTGCAGCCGCTGGGACTTCCTCTACGTAGCCTGGGGCATGTACGCCCGGGGCCTCCTCGCCCAGTTGGAAGGCACGCAATGGCTCACCTGGTACCTGCAGGCCATGGGCCTCCACATCGGCCACGGCGCCGTGCTGGGACCGGGCTTCGCCCAGGTGGTGGATCCGGACATGATCCACATCGGGGATGGGGCCACGGTGCAGGCCATGTTCCAGGCCCACACCTTCGAAGACCGAGTCCTGAAGATCGACCATGTCCACATCGAGGCGGGCGCCACCCTGGGCCACGGCACCGTGCCCCTCTACGGTGCGGTCATCGGCGCCCGCAGCTGCGTGTTGGCCCACAGCGTGATCATGAAGCGGGAACGGCTCCTGCCCGACACGGTCTACGAGGGCGCCCCGACCCGGCCCCAGGGCCAAGCCGAGGCCTGATCCGGGATCTTGCTACCCTAGGTGGATGATCCGCCCCCTGAAAGCGAGCCCCATGCGCCCTGCCCTCTCCGCCGCCGCCCTGAAGTCCTGCGCCCTGCTGCTGGGTCTGGCCACCCTGGCCCGGGCCGAGGCACCCCTGGTGGAATCGACGCCAAACCAGGCCCCCGTCGTGGTGGTGGCCCCGGATGCCGAGGCCTTCCCCCGGCTGCCGGCCCTGCTCTGGACGGATACCAAGCAGGTCTTCCAGAGCCCTTCGGCCTGGACCTCCTCCGACTGGAACCACCTCTGGCTGGGGGCGGCTGGGTTGGTCGTGGCGGGCGTAGCCCTGGATTCGCCCATCGACAAGGCCTTCCAGCGCAGCGCCAAGCCCTCCTGGACCAACGCCGCCAAGAGCGTGGAGTTCCTGGGGGGCACCGGCAGCATCCTCATCGCGGGTGGCGCCTACCTGGGCGGCGCGGCCTTGGATAACCGCGAAGTGCGCTCCGTGGGCATCGACCTGGGCATCTCCATGGCCATCGCCCAGCTCACCCTGACCATCCCCCTCAAGAACCTGGTGGGCCGCGACCGGCCCTCCAAGGACCAGGGCGCCGGCCACTTCCAGCCCCTGGGCGGCGGGCAGTCCTTCCCCTCGGGCCACACCACGCAGGCCTTCGTGCTGGCCTCGGTCATCAGCGAGCACGCAGACCAGACCTGGGTCACAGGCCTCAGCTACGGCCTGGCCTCCCTGGTGGGTGTGGCCCGCATGGAGCAGCGCCAGCACTTCCTGTCCGACGTGCTCGGCGGGGCCATCATCGGCACCTATGTGGGCTGCACTGTGACCCGCTACAACCAGACCCAGCGCGACGCGACCAGCCACGTCAAAGTGGCCTTCCAGCCCCTGCTCAGCAGCGAATACAAGGGCGCCGTGGTAAGGGTGAGCTTCTGATTGTCGCACCGAGAAACAACGCCAACCGCTGAGAGCGCAGAGACAAGACGTCCAGCAGGGCGCTGAACATGCAGCCATATCTCCCTCTGCGCCCTCTGCGTCCTCTGCGGTTAATCAGTCGATGGGTGCAACCTCGGCGCCTAGATCCAGCGCCGCCAGAAGGGCCCGAGACTCAGCAGCAGGGCCACGAAAGTACCCAGGGCGCCCAGGCTGAAGATCAGCACAGCCCCAGCGGCGCAGTCCTTGGCAATCTTGATCGCCGGGTGCCGTTCCGGGTGCAGGTAATCGAGGGTGTGCTCCAGGGCCGTGTTGAACAGCTCGGCCCCCAGCACCATGGCGCAGTTCATGAGCAGCAGGGCCCACCAGATGGCCGCGGGCCGCAGCACCAGGAGGAAGGCCAGCACGCCGACGGCCATGAGCGCCTGGGACTGGAAGCTGCGCTCCAGCCGCAGGCCCGCGCCAATCCCCGCCAGGCTGAAACCCAGGCGGCGCAGGAAGGACTGGTTCTTCACGGAGGATGGCATGCCCCCATTGTGCCTGGAATTCGGCCTCAGGCCCCAGGCGGCCCTTCCAACCGGCTCAGGCGGTGCAGCAGCTCGTGCACATCCTCAGGGCTCAGGGGCTTGGAGATGTAAGAGTCCATGCCGGCCCCAACGCAAATGGCCCGGTCATCCCTCATGGCGTTGGCAGTCATGGCGCAGATATGGACGCGGTGCCGGGGCGACGGGCCCTCCTCGGTGCGGATGCGGCGGGTGGCCTCCAGGCCGTCCATGACGGGCATCTGGACGTCCATGAAGATGAGGTCATAGCCCTGCTGCCGCCACTTCTCGATGGCTTCCACCCCGTTTCCGGCGCACTCGATGAAGTGCTCACCCGTCCGGGCGATGGTTTTTTGCGCCACCAGTTGGTTAATGGCCAGATCGTCCACCAGGAGGATCTTCAAAGAACGGGCGGCCTGGATCGGGGCCGCAGCTGCCTTGGGCGCCACCTCCTCGGGTCGTGGCAGGTCAAAGGGCAGGGTGAAGGAGAAGGTGCTGCCCTCGCCGGGTTTGCTCTTGACCTCGAGGTGCCCCCCCATGAGCTCCGCAAGGCGCCGTGAGATGGCCAAACCCAGCCCCGTGCCACCGAAGACACGGGTGGTGGAGGAGTCCGCCTGGGTGAATTTGTCGAAGATCCGGCTGAGTTCCTGTTCGGGAATCCCGATGCCGGTGTCCACCACGGCAAAGGTCAGGGAGACCCGATGCTCATGCGCCTCGGCCACGGTGCAGCGGAGCACGACGCCCCCCTTGTGGGTGAACTTGATGGCATTGCCCAGGAGGTTGTTCAGCACCTGGCAGAGGCGGATTGGATCGCCCACCAGATACTCTGGGACCGCCTCAGCGATGTCCAGGCGCAGATCGATTCCGCTCTCCTCGGCCCCCAGTTGGAAGGGGTAGAGCGCGCCCTGGATGCGAGTCCGCAGGGAGAAGGGGATGGCCTCGATATCGATCTTTCCAGCCTCGACTTTGGAGAAGTCCAGTACATCGTTGAGGATGGTCAGCAGGTTGTCTGCGGAGGTCTTCAGCGAGCTCATGTAGGAGAGCTGCTCCTCGGTGAGGGGCGTGTCCATCATGAGCCGCGCCAGCCCGATGATGCCGTTCATGGGGGTGCGGATTTCATGGCTCATGGTGGCCAGGAATTCGCTCTTGGAGCGGCTGGCGGCCTCCGCCACCACCATGGCCTGCTTCAAGTGCACCAGGTGGTGCTGAATGCCCGCCACCAGCAGGATGAGCGCGGCCCCGGAGATGAAGACCAGGGCGATGAGCCCCGGCACCAGATTGCCGGACTCATCCAGTTCCGGGACCCGGATAAAGGTGTGGATGGTGTAGCCGTCTTCGGCTCGGGTGCGGCTGGCCAGCATGATGGGCGAGTTGTCACCGGGCAGCAGGAGCGAGTGGTGGGGATGGAAGCGAGGTTCCACATCCTCGATGCGGAGCGTGGCAAAGGTGGTGCGCTTATATCTCTTGTTCAGCTCCGCGGCGCTGAGTTTGAAGAGGGGCGAGTTGTCCACGGCCAGGCCCTCGATGCTGTGGTCGCTGGAGATGACCACAAGGCCCAGTTCGTCCGTCACAAAGCAGTCAAAGCGCTTGAACCACTGGTCCAGGCGGGAGACGTCGATCTTGGCCACCACCACGCCGTTGACCTTGCCGTCCTTGATCACGGGAGCCGAGAAGAAAAATCCGGGAATATTGGTGGTCCGGCCCACGGCGTACTGTCGGCCACGCTGCCCCGCCAGGGCGCTCTTGCAGTAAGCGCGGTCCAGGTAGTTGATGCCGACGAAGGAGTCCGAGGTCGTGGAATTGCTGCTGGCGATGCAATCCCCGTTGGCGGCCAGGACCCAGATGATGTCCACGCCAAGGTCCTTGGTGACGGTAGCCAGGTGCCGGTCCAGGGCCGCCAACGGCGGGTGGAGGGCCAGGGCCGCGCGCCGATGGGTCAGGGGCTGCTCCGCTGGGTGCGGCAGTCGGGCATAAACGTCAGGGGCCTGACGCACCTGGGCATCATCAGCCAAGGAGGCCGGCACCCCGTAGAGAGAGGCGATGGAGCGCTCGAAGTGGTCGTTGACCGCCTCGGCCTGCTGAGCCAAGTCATGAGAATGGCGCTGCAGGCCCACGGTCTGTCGGCGGCTCATGAAGAAAGTCACCAACAGGATGGACACCAGGAGCCAGACCAACAGGCCTGCCACCAGGAGCCCCCACCGAGGTAGACGTTTCAACAGGGTCATGGCGCTCCGAAGTGGACTGATTGCACCACTCTATCGGCCCTGAGCAGCAGGTTCTGAAAAGTTTCGCTGGTTCCTAGAAAACGGCCTCGAGGGGAGCGGTTTCGCCCGAGAGGATCGCCACGGCCTGAGCTGCCACCAGGGGCAGGCCCCGGTGGGCGAAGTGGATCGCCGCCTGCACCTTGTTGTGGTAGAAGGCCGCTTCGCGGCTCTCGGCCAGCAGGCCCTGGACCGCGGCCTTATCGGTGCCATCCACGCCCCGCCCCTGGAGGAGAGCCTGGCTCTGCTTCTGGGCCAGAGTGGCCTGCTGGAGCAGCAAGTGGCCTGACACCACATGGCCCAGCATGTCCAGCACGGGACCGGCATTGAGGACGGTGAGCTGGCCGCCGTTGGGTCGGGTGGGGATCTCCGTGAGCACGGTGCTGAGAGCCTTGAGGGCCTCGCCCAGTTGCTGCGCGGAATTGCCCAGCACAGGATCCGCCGCCAGGGTGGCCACTGTGGCACCCACAGCCTTCAGGAGGGCCTTGAGTGGCTTGCCTTCTTGCATGCGGAACTTGCGACCCACCAGATCCAGGGCCTGGATGCCGTTGGTGCCCTCGTAGATGGAGGCGATCTTGCAGTCCCGCAGATACTGTTCCGCTGGGTATTCCATGGTGTAGCCGTAGCCACCGTAGGTCTGGAGCGCCCACTCGGTAACCCGGAAGCCCCAGTCTGAGCACCAGGACTTGCACACGGGCGTCAGCAACTCCACGAGGCCCTGCCAGCGGTCCTTCTCCTCACCTTCGGAGACATGGGCCATGTCCATGCACCAGCCGCAGTAGGACACCATGGCGCGCATGGCCTGGACGTAGGCCGATTGCATGAGCAGCATGCGCTTCACGTCCGGGTGCTGGACGATGGGCGACTGGCCAGGGCTGCGGCCCGCGCGCCCCTGAAGGCGCTCCTTGGCGTAGGCGATGGCGGCCTGGTGGGCGGCGGAGGCATTGCCCAGCCCCTGGACCCCCACCTCGTAGCGGGCGGCATTCATCATCTGGAACATCTGGGCCAGCCCCGAGCCCTCGGAACCCAGCAGGAAGCCCTGGCTGGCGTTGTTGATGCCGAAGACCAGACTGCAGGTGGGCGAACCGTGGATGCCCAGCTTGTGCTCGATGCCTGCGCAGGTGACGTCATTGGGGGCGCCCAGGCTGCCATCGGCGTTCACGCGAATCTTGGGCACGACGAAGAGGCTCAGCCCCTTGGGGCCCGAGGGAGCATCCGGCGTGCGGGCCAGCACGGCATGGATGATGTTGGGCGTGAGCTCGTGGTCCCCGCTGGTGATGAAGATCTTCTCGCCGGTGATGAGGTAGGAGCCATCCGCCTGTTTGGTGGCTTTGGTGGTGAGGGCCCCCAGGTCGCTGCCCGCGCTGGCCTCCGTGAGGCACATGGTCCCGGTCCACTCACCGCTGTACATCTTCTCGACGTAGACCTTCTTCAGCTCCTCGCTGCCAAAGGTCTCAATGAGGTGGGCCGACCCGCGGGTGAGCAGCACCTTGAGGCCCAGGGCAGTGTTGGCGCCCATGAGGAACTCGCTGATGCCCGTGCCCAGGCACTCCGGGAGGCCCATGCCGCCGAACTCAGGGCTCATGCAGGCGCTGATCCAGCCACCCGAGGCCAGATCGTCATAGGCGCCAGCGAAGCCGTCGGGCAGCTCCACCTTGCCGTTCACATAGCGGGCGCCCACGCGGTCGCCCACCTCGTTGCATGCGGCCACACTCCCCTTGGCCACCTTGAGGGCCTCGTCCAGCACCATGCCGAGTTGCTCGCGGTCCACATCTTCGTAGGGCCCTGGCTTCAGAAGGGCGTCGAGGTCCAGCCACTCGAAGAGGTTGAAGCGGATATCGCGGTCGTCGTCGAGGAATTTCATTGGGGACCTCCGGCTAAACTATTATGAAACAGCAGAATGAGGCTGGGGTGGGAATCTACTTCAGTTCAGGGAACTGTTCTTCCCGGAACTCTGTGGGGGAATGGGTCTGCTCAGCGGCCCGCTTGCGCAGTTCCACCCGGCGGATCTTCCCGGAGATGGTCTTCGGCAGCTCGCCGAACTCCAGGATGCGGATGCGCTTGTAGGGGGAGAGCCGCTCGCGGATGAAGCGGAACAGGGCCAGGGCCGTTTCGCGGTTGGGCTCGAAGCCCGCGCGCAGAATGATGTAGGCCTTGGGCACCGCCAGCTTGAGGGGATCCGGGCTGGGCACCACGGCGGCCTCAGCCACGGACTCGTGCTCGATGAGGAAGGACTCCAACTCGAAGGGGCTGATGCGGTAGTCAGAGCTCTTGAACACGTCGTCAGCCCGACCCACGAAGAAGAGATAGCCATCCTCGTCCCGAGTGGCCACATCGCCGGTGCGGTAGAAGCCCTCGGCCTCGGCCTTCTTCATCTTCGAGGGGTCATCGGCGTAGCCCACCATGAGGCCCAGGGGCCGGGGTTTCAGGCGCAGTGCGATCTCGCCCTCCAGGGCCTCCTTGCCGTCCAGGTCCAGCAGCACCACGTCGTAGCCCGGCAGGGGCAGGCCCATGGAGCCGGCCTTCACCGCCACGCCCGGAGAGTTGCCCACGATGGCCGTGGTTTCCGTCTGACCGTAGCCGTCCCGGATGGTGAGGCCCCAGGCCTTTTCCACCTGGCTGATGACCTCGGGATTCAGGGGCTCGCCAGCCCCCACCAGCCCGCGCAGCTTCACGGGGTAGGCCTTCAGGTCCTCCTGGATGAAGAGGCGCCAGACCGTGGGCGGGGCGCAGAGGGTGGTGACGCCCTTGTCCACGATGACCTGGAGGGTGGCCGAGGCGCTGAAGCGGGCGGCGCGGTAGACGAAGATGCAGGCACCGGCGTTCCAGGGGGCGAAGAAGCTGCTCCAGGCATGCTTGGCCCAACCCGGGGAGCTGATGTTGTAGTGGACGTCGCCTTCGCGCAGGCCCACCCAGTACATGGTGCTCAGGTGTCCCACGGGGTAGGACTGGTGGGTGTGCAGCACCAGCTTGGGCTTGGCCGTGGTGCCCGAGGTGAAGTACAGCAACATGGGGTCCGTGGCCTTGGTGGGTTGATCCGGCACGTAGGTGGTGGAGCCTGTGTAGAGCGCATCCACACTCATCCAACCCGGAGCCTCACCGCCCAGGGCGATGCGGGTGAGGCTGGGATCCATGGTCTCGAACTTCCCGACCTGGGCCACGTCCACCACCAGGTGGCGGATGCCACCCCGCTCGATGCGGTCCTCCAGGTCAGAGACCGAGAGGAGCAGGGTGGAAGGCACCAGCACGGCGCCCAGCTTGATGCAGGCCAGCACCAGTTCCCAGAGGGGCTGCACGTTGTCCAGCATGATGAGTACACCATCGCCCCGCTTCACGCCCAGCGCGCGCAGGGAGTTGGCCACCTGGTTGCTGCGCAGTGACATGTCCTGGAAGCTGACCTTGGCCTCGGTCCCATTTTCCTCCACGATCCAGAGGGCGGGATTGACGTTGCCCGTGGCGTAAACGTCGAAATAGTCCAAAGCCCAGTTGAAGGTCTCGAGACTGGGCCACTGGAATGCCTCCAGCGCTGCAGCTCGATTCTCTCGGTTCTGGAACAGGACATTCCGGGCATTGAGGAACGCCGCGCGCTCAGTCATGGGTCTCTCCTGGATGTGGGGTCAGAAGGTCAATTTAGGATGGCGGGGGGCAGACGTCCACCACGAAACATGACAACTGGGACAAGAAACCCCTCCGGTCAGGATTGACTGGTCCCAAAGGCTGGTAGTGTGGACCCTAAACCCAGCCATGTGAGGTCCGCAGTGTTCAGCATCATCCCTGACGGCGCAGACTACCGGGAGTTCGCCCTGCTCATGGATGGCCAGGGCGTGCTGCTGCGGATGGCCAAGCCCGAGGACGTCGAGCGCGTGGCGGCCTTCATGCAGGGGGTCTCCCGGGAGTCACTTGCCATGCGCTTCATGGGGGCTGTCTCGGGCATCTCCCGCAAGTTCGTGGAGGAACTCTGCTCCGGGGATCCCCAGTTGCGGGCCTGCCTGCTGGCGGTGGAGGGCGAGGGCGCAGACCAGGAGGTCCTGGGTCTGGGCAACTACGTGGGCCAGGGGGGCAGCAATGCCGAGGTGAGCTTTCTGGTGGCGGACAAGCACCAGGGCCGGGGCGTCAGCAGCCTCATCCTCGAGAAGCTGGCTGGCCTCGCCGCCGCGGCTGGCTACGTGGGGTTCGAGGCTGATGTGCTCTACGAGAACGAGAAGATGACCAACGTGTTCCGGGACTCTGGATTCGAGACGCGCCGAGCCATGGAGGGCGGCATCATCCATGTGCAGTTCCCCCTCAGCGCCCCCCAGGCCCAGCGGGAACGGGCGGAGATCCGTGAGCGCGTGGCGGCCGCGAATTCCCTGGTGCCCCTCTTGCGACCCGAGATCGTGGCCGTGGTCGGCGCCTCCCGGGACCCAGGCTCCATGGGCAACGCCATCTTCCGCCACATCCTTCAGAGCCGCTTCAAGGGCGTGGTCTACCCCGTGAACCCCCATGCGCGGGCCATCGAGGGCGTGCAGGCCTACTCCTCCCTGGCCTCCCTGCCCGAAGCCCCGGATCTCGTGGTCCTGGCGGTGCCAGCCTCCAAGGTGGTGGCCCTGGCCAAGGAAGCCCTGGACCGTGGCGCCCGGGGCCTGCTGGCCCTGGCGGCGGGCTTCGCGGAGTCCGGCCCCGAGGGAGCCCGCCGCCAGGAGCGGCTCATGCGCCTGGTCCGCAGCCGCGGGGCGCGCCTGGTGGGGCCCAACTGCCTGGGCCTCCTGAACACCAATGCCTCCGTGCAGCTCAACGCCAGCCTGGCCACAGCCATGCCACCCCGGGGCCGGGTGGGCTTCTTCAGCCACTCCGCTGCGCTTGGCGTGGTGATCCTGCAGTACGCCGCCGAGCGCGGCCTGGGCTTCTCCACGTTCGTGTCCGCGGGCAACCGGGCCGATGTGTCCGGCAACGACCTGCTCCAGTACTGGGAGGAGGATCCCGATACCGACGTGGCCCTGCTCTACCTGGAGACCTTCGGCAATCCCCGGCGCTTCGCCCGCCTGGCCCGGCGCATCTCCCACCGCAAGCCCGTGCTCTGCGTGAAGAGCGCCCGCAGCCATGCGGGCCGCCGCGTGGCTCAGGCCCACATCGGCGCCAGCCCGCGGAACGACGCCGAAGTCGAGGCCCTCTTCCACCAAGCCGGCGTGATCCGCGCGGACACCCTGGAAGACCTTTTCGACATCGCCCTGCTGCTCTCCCACCAGCCCCTGCCCCGGGGCAACCGGGTGGCCATCATCAGCAATTCCGGCGGCGTGGCCACCATCTGCGCCGATGCCTGTGAGTCCCGCGGCATCCACATCTCCGGTCCCGGCGTCGTGGACCTCCATGCCATGGCCACGGCGGAACACTACGAAAAGGCCTGCCTGGAGGCCCTGATGCACCCAGAGGTCGATGCCCTCATCGCCACCTTCGCCTGCATCGGCGGCTGTGATCCAGGCATGGTGGCCCGGGCCATCCGCCGCGCCGCCGTTCGGGCTGAGCGCAGTACCGGTGTGGCCAAACCCACCCTGCTCTCCCTCATGGGCGTCAGCGGCGCCGTACCCGTGGGTGCCACATCCCTAGGCGAAAGCGGCGGTATCCACCGCATCTTCCCCTCCTACCGCTTCCCGGAATCCGCCGCCCTGGCCCTATCAAAGGTGGTCCAGTACGCCCAGTTCCGCATGCAGCCCCCGGGTCGCATCCTGGGCTATGAGGGGCTGGATGCAGGCCTGGCCCGGCAGCAGGTGGAGCGGCACCTGGAGGGCCACCGGGAGGACGCGATGCCCCCCTTCGAGGAGGCCCAGGCCAAGGCCCTGCTGGCCTGCTTCGGCGTGCCCCTGGCCACGCAGGCCCCAGATCCCCCGGCAGCCAAGGGGGCCCATGTGACCTTGAGCCTGTCTGCGGACCCGGATTTTGGACCCATCTGGCGCTTCCGCCGCCCCGGCGTGGGCTCCATCCTGCGCCTCACCCCCCTCACAGACCTGGACATCACCGAAGTGCTTCAGAAGATGCACCTGGAGCCCGCCTGCGGCCTGGCGGAAACCCTGGGCCGCCTGACCCACCTGGTGGAGGAGCTGCCCTGGCTGCACAGCCTCGAGGCCCAGGTCCTGGCCCCCGCCACTGCGCTTGGCGGCTCCCTGCCCCTCCAGCCCGGGCTGCACCTGGTGTTTTCCCAGGCCGGCTTCCGCACGTCCTGAACTCAGGAGCCACCGATGTTCGTCAAAGACATAATGCGCAGTCCCGTCACGACCATTGCACCGAGCCTCACGCTGGGTGAGGCCTTCGCGCTGTTCCAGGCGCGGGGCTTTCGCCACCTCCCCGTGGTCGACCATGGGCGGCTGGTGGGCGTCCTCACAGACCGGGACCTGCGCCTCGCCACCAGCGCCCTCATCGCCAGCCCTCACAGGATTGAGGAGCCGGTCTCCACGTCCATGAGCCACCCGGTTCTCACTGCGGATCCGCTGGATCCTGTGGAGGACGCCGCCCGCATCATGCGCGAGCACAAGATCGGCTGCCTGCCCGTGGTGGACGGCTCGGAGCTGGTGGGCATCCTCACAGGGATGGACCTGCTGGACGCCCTCATCAACCTCACCGGCGTTTCCAGGCCCTCCTCGCGCATGGAAGTTTCTCTCACAGATCGCCCCGGTGAGTTGGCCCACCTCACGGCCTTCCTGGCGGAGCGCAACGTGAACATCCACTCCATCCTCACGAGCCCCGGCCCGGAAGGCGACATCCGCACGGTACTCCGCCTGAACTCCAGTCAGATCCGCCCACTGGCGGAAGCCATGCGGGCGGATGGCTTCACGGTCCTTTGGCCCCTGCCCAAGCCATGGCCACACTGATCCATCGCCCGGAGTATGCCGGGTACGACTTCGGACCGGAGCACCCCTTCACGCCCGCGCGGCTGGACATGCTCCTGGACCTCCTGCGGGCGCTTGGCCATGAGGTCAGGCCCCAGGCCGGCCCTGCGGCCACCCGGGAGGAGATCCTCACGGTGCACGAAGAGGCCTACGTGGCCACCGTGGAGGCCCTGGACCGCGGCGAGCCCCGGCCCCTGGCGGAAGCCCACGGCTTGGGCACCCCGGACAATCCCATTTTCCCGGGCATGGACCTGGCCGCCCGCTGGCTGGTGGGCGGTGCCCTCCACGGCGCCCGGCTGCTCATGGCGGGCACTGAGCGGCGCGTGCTGCAGCTGGGCGGGGGCCTGCACCACGCGCAAAAGGACCGAGCCGAGGGCTTCTGCCTCTACAACGACCTGGCCGTGGCCATCCAGGACATGGTGACCCAGGGCTTCCGGGTGGCCTATCTCGACATCGACCTCCACCACGGGGATGGTGTCCAGAATCTCTTCTACAACCACGACCAGGTCCTCACCATCAGCCTCCACGAATCCGGCCACTACCTTTTCCCGGGCACGGGCCATGTCCAGGAAGTGGGTGGACCGAAGGCCCTGGGCACCACGGTGAACGTGCCCCTGGAGCCCTACACCGGCGCCGAGGACTACCTGGCAGCCTTCGAGGCCGTGGTGCCCCGGGCCCTGGCCTGGTTTCAACCGGACATCCTGCTGGTACAGGCGGGGGCCGACGCCCACTTCGAGGATCCCCTGGGGGACCTGGCCCTCACGACCCAGACCTTCCAGACGCTCTTCAACCGGATCCTGGAGCTGGCGGACCAGCACACGCAGGGCCGGGTGCTCTTCACCCTGGGCGGCGGCTACGAGGCCCACGTGGTGGCCCGGGTCTGGACCCTGCTCACCCTCACCGTCCTCGGGCTGCCCCTGCCGGAACGCCTGCCCCCGGAGTGGGCCGAGCGCTGGCGGAAGCTGCTGGGACCGGGCAACGGGGCCCGACTCCACGACCCTGTGCCAGCCTTCCCAGCCTTGCAGGGTAGCGAAGCACGAACCCGCCGCAACCGCGACATCGTGACCCGGCTACTGGACCACCTGGAGCCGCACTGGGGGGCCTGAAAAGATCACCACGAAGGGCACGAAGGCGCCCTGTGGACGCAGGAAGGACAAGAAGGAAGATTTGCCAAGGAGAAGGCGAATGGAATTACGGCTTCCGGCACTGCCTCGCGCCATCACCCAGCGATGATTTAACCGCAGAGGGCGCAGAGAGCGCAGAGAGCGCAGAGGCCCACCAACCCACCCAGCCCGCAGGCCTCAGAACGGCAACGGTAGTTCTTCTGTCCCAGCGCATTCAATCGAATTGTCTTTCTCTGCGCCCTCTGCGTCTTCTGCGGTTCATTGCTTTTCCTTCGTGCCCTTGGAAATTCCTCCATCGTGCTCTTCGTGGAGATCCCTTTCCCCGTTCGATCTCAAAGCAGCATCGCCAGCGCCATCTGCGCCTCGTCCAGGGAGTAGGGCTTGTGGAGGATGGCCACGCGGCCCATGCCCCGCAGGCGGGCCAGGGCATGCTCATCGGCATAGCCCGTGGCAATGAGCACTGGCAGCTCCGGCCGGAGCACCCGCAGGCGGGCCAGAGTCTCGACGCCGTTCATGCCAGGCATATTGATATCCAGAACCACCAAGTCGACCTTCTGACCGCCCTCGATCATCCCTAGGGCCTCCAGCCCCCCCTCCGCCACTTGCACCTGGTGGCCCAGGGCCTCCAGGATGCCCGGGGCACTGAGCCGCACCAGGGGATCATCGTCCACCAGGAGGATCTGGGCGGCGGGCACTTGGCGCAGCCCCAGCGTGGGCATGTCCTGGACCAGGCGGCGCTTCTCGCCGGGGATGAGGGGCAGCCGGATCCGCACCTTGGTGCCCTTGCCCAGCTCGCTCTGGATCTCGATGGTGCCGTTGTGGGCCTGCACCGTTCCGAAGACCAGGGAGAGGCCCAGCCCCGTCCCGCTGCCTGTGGGCTTGGTGGTGTAGAAGGGCTCCATGGCCCGCGACAGGACCTCTGGCGCCATGCCAAGGCCCGTGTCCTCCACCGCCAGCACCAGCTCCTCTTCGCCCAGCATGGAAGTGCGCAGCCGCAGGGTACCGCCTTCGGGCATGGCGTCCATGGCGTTCACGCAGAGGTTCATCAGGGCTGTGGAGATGGCCGTGGCAGCACCCATGAGCTTGGGCAGCTTCGGGGCAAGATCCAGTTCCAGCCGGATGCGCTTCAGCGTGGTGCTGGAAAGCAACTCTGCTTCCTTCTCCACCAGCTCGTTCAGGTCCACCAGATCCGCTTCCTGGACCTCTTTGCGGGCGAATTCCAGGAGGTTCTTCACCAGGTCCCGACCCCGCAGACTGGCCTCGAGGATGAGACCCGCCTGCCGGGTATTCTCCCCGCCCCGCCGCTGGATGAGGGTGGAAACGGCCATGATGGCCGCCAGAATGTTGTTCATGTCGTGGGCGATGCCGCCCGCCAGGCGGCCAATGCTTTCCATGCGCTGCAGGTGGTAGAGCTGGGTCTGGAAGAAGTGGCGCTCCTCTTCGGCCCGGCGCCGGGCCGTGATGTCGTGGATGATGGAGTAGATGCGCGGCTCCCCGTCCACGGACAGGGGGCTGCTGAAGACCTCCACGTCCCGGGTCGACCCATCCGCCAGCCGGTGCTGGAATTCGAAGGTGTTCTGCGTCTGCTGCTGGATGTGGTCGAGGACCGCCCTCAACTGGGGCGAGGGTTGGACGCTGAGATCCTGCATCCGCTTCTGGCAGAGTTCCTCGACCGTCCAGCCGTAGAAGCGCTCCGCAGCCAAGTTGGCGCTGACAATCGCGCCATCCATGGGGTTGATCACCAGCATCACCGCATGACTCTTCTCAAAGAGGCTCCGGTAGCGGTCCTCGGAGTCCTTGAGGGCGACCTCCGTGGCCTTGAGTCCGGTGAGGTCCTTGCCGAACACGGAGATGGCAATGGGCCGGCCCCCCTGCTCCACCAACTGGAACGCGAGGTCCAGGATCCGGTTTCCGGCGAAGACGCGGTACTCAGTCTGGTACTGAGCCTCTGCGAGGGCCAGATTGAACATGCCCCGCCAGAGGCTCACGAATTCCGGATCCGTGAACAGTTCCTCGGGCCGGTCCCCCAGCTTGATCTTGATCCCCCGTTGCTGCTCGAAGTAATCGCAGTAGCGCTCGTTGAAGGAGAGCAGGCCAAAATTCAATGGGTCCACGGACCAGATGAAGTCATCCCCCTGCTCGACGATCCTGGTCATCCTTTCTCTCGATTCAAACATGCAGTTGCTCCCTGCCTACACCCCTGGGCCTCATTCGGGCACTCCCAGGTTGAAATCATCCAAGTTGAAGACGCCGGCAAAGGCCTCCCCCCGAGCCAGTGCCAGTGCCTCATCCTGAGCCCTGGCAAACCGCACGTAGTCCATGTCCATGTCTTCGATGTGATGGTGGAACCAGTCCGTCAGGAAGGCCGCGACCTCCATGGTAATGGCCTCACCCTCCATGAGGCTGGTCTGGAAGTGCCGGACCTTGGCGAAGAGCTGGCTATGCTCCGCCACGTGGGCCATGAAGCTGGGATAGCCCATCTCCTTCATGAAGGCCTCTTCGGTTTTGAAGTGGTTCACCGTGTAACTGGCCAGGAACTTCAAGGCCAGGCGGATTTTCTGCGTAGCGGCCCCCTCCCGGAAAGAGGCAGCCAGAGTCTCGATGAACTCGAAGAGTTCCTGGTGCTGGAGGTCCAGGATGCCGATGCCCGTTTCGTAGCGCTCGCTCCAGGGAGCGATGGAAAGGTGGGCCTCGCGGGATTGCTCCATGGGATTGGGCACGACGACCTCAGAGGACCTTGTTCACGACTTCCAGGAGCTTCTCGGGGCTGAAGGGCTTCACGATCCAGCCTGTGGCCCCCGCCTCTTTGCCGCGCATTTTCATGCTCATGTCCGACTCCGTCGTCAGCACCAGGATCGGCGTGAACTTGAACTCCGGCAGCGCCCGCAGCCGCGCCACGAGCGTGAGCCCGTCCATGCGCGGCATGTTCACATCCGTGATGATGAGATCCAGCTTCTTGCCTTTCGCCACCTCCAGGGCATGCACCCCGTCCTCCGCCTCCAGCACGTCGAAGGCCGCCCCCTTCAGGGTGAAGGCGATCATCTGCCGCATGGTACTCGAATCATCCACCGTGAGAATGCAACGGGCCATCACCAGCTCCTGCTGAGAGAGGGTCTACTTCCACCGCTCCCGGCGAGGCCGAGACGAGCAGGGCACTGTGCAAGGTGGAGAATGGACCCCTGAGTCGGCATGGCTCTGGAAAATGGCGTCATGCAGTGTTCTCCGGTGGATGGGGGCCTGAACCTAATGGAAAAGGCGCAACCAGCTGAGTCCGTGTGGACCTGACTGGTTGCGCCTCTGACTTGCAGACCTGATGTCTACCCGGCAAGGCGTTCTGCCCCGAAGGCAGAACTCGTTACGTAGAACTCTTTCGGCCTGGGGCGGCCCGGACCTTAGAAACGTGCGTCACAATACCCCTCTGGGTCCGCTGTATTTGGGATGATTCGACTTCCTGAGCAGGACGGTATCCGGCATGCCCCCTGCTCAGCTTTTGGGGAGCTCTTCCAGCATCTGCCGCAGGCGCCCGAGTTCCTTGGACTTGAAGGCGTGGCGGGTCTGCTCCAGCACTTCGATGCTTTCCGCCACGGCCTTCTGGTAAGTCTCCAGGCGGGGGCAGAGCTGGATGGCGCAGGGCATGGGCGCGCTGCCATCCCCCAGGCTCGACTCGAAAAGGGCCTTCATGTCCAAGAGCACCCCGGCAATGTTGCCCATGGCGAGGCCGAGCACGTCCCGGGTGATATCCCGGTCGCGGCCATCGGCACTGCGGGCCGGGCTGACCTGGAGCTGATCCAGGTCCTGCACCCAGCCGGCCAGGCGACCCCGAGCAGAGCGGATGGCCAGGCGGGTGCGGAGGTTGGCTCCAGTCCGGCGGATGGTCTCGGAGAGCACTTCCAGTTCCACAGGCTTGGTGAGGTAGGCGGCCACCGGGAGGTTCACAGCCCGCATGGCCGTGTCCACGCTGGGATGGGCCGTCACGAGGATGATGGGCAGGTCCGGTCGCTGAGCGCCCACGAACTGGATGAAGGCCAGGTCCTCGTTGCCGGGCATGCGGATATCGGAGACCAGCACGTCGAAGCCCTGGACCTCCAGGTGGGCCTTGGCCTCGGTGGCATCCCGGGCGGTCTCCACCAGGAAGCCGTCCATGCGGAGCAGCTCGGCCATGGCGTTCAGGTAGATCTCCTCATCGTCCGCCAGCAGGACCCGGAGCGGGGAATCGATCGGAAGCATCATGATGCTCAGCGTTTCGGCCTTGCGGCGGGGGCTCATGAGTATCGGCCCGATGCCATACTGGCAGAGTAGTGATTCATTGGAGCGGACATGACGGAAGCCTTACCCACACCCCCCGGAACCCAGGCTGGCATCGACCGCGCCCTGGCCGCCCGGATCGACCACACCCTCCTGAAGCCCGAGGCCACAGCCACTGAGATCGACCGGCTCTGCCAGGAAGCCAGGGAGTACGGGTTCTGGTCCGTCTGCGTGAACTCTGGCTGGGTTCGCCGAGCTAAGGCGCAGCTCCAGGGTTCCCCGGTGAAGGTGTGTTGCGTGGTGGGCTTCCCCCTGGGCGCCATGGACCCTGAGTCCAAGGCCTTCGAGACCCGAGAGGCCGTAGCCCACGGGGCCGACGAGATCGACATGGTGCTCAACGTGGGTGCCCTCAAGTCAGGAGATCTGGCCCTGGTGGAACAGGACATCCGGGGGGTGGTGCAGGCCGCTCCGGGCCGGATCACCAAGGTGATCCTGGAGACAGGCCTGCTCACGGACGAGGAGAAGGTCCAGACCTGCCTCATCTGCAAAGCAGCCGGGGCCGGTTTCGTGAAGACCTCCACGGGTTTCGCGAAGGGCAGCGCCGCCACCGAGGCCGACATCGCCCTCATGCGGAAGGCCGTGGGGCCCGACATGGGCGTGAAGGCCTCTGGCGGGGTGCGCTCCCTGGCGGACGCCCAGAAGATGCTCGCCGCCGGGGCCACCCGCATCGGCGCCAGCTCTGGCGTGGCCATCGTCACCGGGGGCGTGGGACAAGGGTACTGAGCCCGAGCCAGACTTACTCCAGGTAGGCACAGGTTCAGCATTTGCGCACTTTTCAGGCGACAAGGGCCCGCTCCTTGTTCAGGATATGAGCACCCTCCACCCGATGTGCGCCACCTGAACCAGCCCTGCCCGAAGGAGCCTCTCATGAGCCTGCTGCCCGGCCAGATGATGCAGCTGCCACTGCTGATCTCAAGCCTCATCACCCATGCGGCCCGCCACAGCGGCGATACGGAAATCGTCTCCAAACGCGTGGAGGGGGACCTCCACCGCTACACCTGGGCCGAGGCCGAGCTGCGCTCCCGCAAGCTCGCCCAGGCCCTGGCGCGCCTGGGCTGCCAGCCCGGCGACCGAGTGGGCACCCTGGCCTGGAACGGCTATCGCCACTTGGAGATCTACTACGGCACCTCGGGTACAGGCCTGGTCTGCCACACGGTGAACCCCCGCCTCTTCCCGGACCAGATCACCTGGATCATCAACGATGCCGCGGACAAGGTCCTCTGCTTCGACGTGAACCTGTTGCCCCTGGTGGAGAAGCTGGCCCCCGCCTGCACCACGGTGAAGCACTTCGTGCTGCTGGGCTTCCGGGAGCAGCTGCCCCCTGAGACCGCCATCCCCAACCTGCTGGCCTACGAAGACCTCATCGCGGCAGAAAATGGCGACCTGGTCTGGCCCACCTTCGACGAGAACACGGCCTCCAGTATCTGCTACACCTCCGGCACCACGGGCGATCCGAAAGGCGCCGTCTACAGCCACCGCTCCACGGTACTGCACAGCTTCGGCGCGGCCCTGCCGGACTCCATGAACATCAGCTCCCGGGACGTGGTACTGCCCGTGGTGCCCATGTTCCATGTCAACGCCTGGGGCATCCCCTACTCCGCCGCCATGATCGGCTGCAAGCTGGTCTTCCCGGGCCCGCATCTGGACGGCAAGTCCCTCTACGACCTCTTCGAGGCCGAGCAGGTCACCTTCAGCGCCGGTGTGCCCACGGTCTGGCTGGGCCTGCTGAACCACGTGCAGGCGAACGGCCTGAAGTTCAGCTCCTTCAAGTCCACAGTCATCGGCGGCGCCGCCTGCCCGGCCTCCATGATCCAGACCCTGGAGGATGACTACAACGTTGAGGTCGTCCACGCCTGGGGCATGACGGAGCTCTCACCCCTGGGCACCCTGTCCCGCCTGCGGTCCAAGCACCTGGGCCTCTCCAAGGCCGAGCAGCGGGCCCTCCTGGCCAAGCAGGGCAAAGTCATTTACGGCATCGATATGCAGATCGTGAATGCCGACGGCCAGGTCCAGCCCTGGGATGGTGAGGCCTCCGGGGACCTCTTGGTGCGCGGTCACTGGGTCATCAACAGCTACTTCGGCAAGGCGAATGCGCCCTTGAGGGACGGCTGGTTCCCCACCGGGGACGTGGCCACCATCGACGCAGACGGCTTCATGCTCATCACGGACCGCAGCAAGGACGTCATCAAATCCGGGGGCGAGTGGATCAGCTCCATCGCCCTGGAGAACCTGGCCGTGGCCCATCCAGCAGTGCACCAGGCCGCCGTGATTTCCGTGGCCCATCCGCAGTGGGGTGAGCGGCCCCTGCTGACCGTGGTGCTGAAACCCGGCGCCACCGCCACCCGGGAGGATCTCCTGGCCTTCTACGAGGGCAAGATCCCCCGCTGGCAGGTGCCCAACGATGTCATCTTCCTGCCTGAACTGCCTCACACCGCCACCGGCAAGATCCAGAAGCTGAAGCTGCGCGAGGCCTTCCGCAACCACCAGTGGTCCGAGCTCTGAGCCCAACCTTCCACCTTCCTTCCAGGAGCAGCACCCATGCGATTCGATGGCCAGGCAATCCAATGTTTCATGCTGGAGGGAGGCGTGGCCGAGCTGCGCTTCGACCTCCAGAATGACTCCGTCAACAAGTTCAACAAGCTGACCCTGGGCGAGCTGGCCGAGGTCATCGCCCTGCTGAAGGCCAATGCCGACGTGAAGGGCCTGCTGATCACCAGTGGCAAGGACTGTTTCCTGGTGGGCGCGGACGTCACGGAATTCCTCCAGCACTTCGCCAACACCGAAGCCCAGCTCAAGGCCTGGATCATGGAGGTCCACGCCCTGTTCTGCGCCGTGGAGGACTTCGACTTCCCCACGGTCGCGGCCCTCAACGGTGTGGCCGTGGGTGGGGCCCTGGAGTTCGCCCTCTGTGCCAGCTATCGGGTCATGGCCGCCAACACCCGCATCGGCCTGCCCGAAACCAAGCTGGGCATCTTCCCGGGTTGGGGCGGCACGCTGCGCCTGTCGCGCCTGGCGGGAGCGGACAATGCCATCGAGTGGATCGCCGCAGGCGAGCAGTACAAGGCCGACGTCGCCCTCAAGGCCGGCGTGGTGGACGCCGTGGTGGCGCCCGACCAGGTGCGCGCGGCCGCCCTGGACCTGCTCCAGCAGGCCATGGCCGGAACGCGCGACTGGCGCGCCCGCCGCACCGAGAAGATCTCGCCCCTGAAGCTGAACCCCACCGAAAGCCTGATGGTCTTCGAGACCGCCAAGGCCTTCGTGGGCGGTAAGGCCGGTCCCAACTATCCCGCCCCTGTGGCGGCCATCCAGGCCATGCAGCATGGCGCCACCCTGGGCCGGGAGGCAGCCCTCGACATCGAGGCCGGCGCCTTCGCCCGCATCGCCAAGACCCCCACGGCGGCCTCCCTCGTGAGCATCTTCCTGGGCGACCACCATGTGGCCCGCATCGCCAAGAAGGCCGCCAAGGCGGGCACGCCGGTGCAGGCCGCCGCCGTGCTGGGCGCAGGCATCATGGGCGGCGGCATCGCCTACCAGTCCGCCTCCAAGGGCACACCCATCCTCATGAAGGACATCGCCCAGAAGGCCCTGGCCCTGGGCATGGGCGAGGCGCAAAAGCTCCTGGTGAAGCGCGTGGAGCGCGGCACCATGACCACGGCAGGCATGGCCAAGGTGCTGGGCGCCATCCAGCCCACCCTAGCCTACGCAGGCTTCGACCAGGTGGACCTGGTGGTGGAGGCCGTGGTGGAAAACGAGAAGGTGAAGAAGTCCGTCCTCCTGGAACTGGAAGGTCAGGTCCGACCGGACGCCATCCTGGCCAGCAACACCTCCACCATCTCCATCACGCGCCTGGCGGAGGGACTCCAGCGCCCCGAGAACTTCGTGGGCATGCACTTCTTCAACCCCGTGCCCAAGATGCCCCTCGTCGAAATCATCCGCGGCGCCAAATCCAGTGAGCGGGCCGTGGCCACCACCGTGGGCTATGCCCTGGCCATGGGCAAGACGCCCATCATCGTCAACGACTGCCCGGGCTTCCTGGTCAATCGCGTGCTCTTCCCCTACTTTGCGGGCTTCAGCATGCTGGTGAACGCTGGCGTGGACTTCCTGCGCATCGACAAGGTCATGGAGAAGTTCGGCTGGCCCATGGGCCCCGCATACCTCCTGGACGTGGTCGGCATCGACACCGCCCAGCACGCGGACGTGGTCATGGGCCAGGGCTTCCCGGACCGCATGGTGGCCAAGGAGAAGACCGCCATCGCCGCCATGTACGAGGCCGGGCGCTTTGGTCAGAAGAACGGCAAGGGCTTCTACCAGTACGTGGCGGACAAGAAGGGCGTCCCCCGCAAGACACCCGATGATGTCTCCGCCATTCTCAAGCCCCTGGTGAGCCAGGACCAGAGCGCCACCATCACGGACCAGGACATCGTGGACCGGATGCTGCTGCCCATGATCATTGAGTGTTCCCGCTGCCTGGAGGACGGCATCGTCCAATCCCCAGTGGAAGTGGACATGGGGCTGGTCTACGGCCTGGGCTTCCCCCCCTTCCGCGGCGGCGCTCTGCGCTACGCGGACCAGGTGGGCCTCCAGGCCCTCTGCCAGAAGGCTGCGGCCTTCGCGGCCCTCGGCAAGCTCTACGAACCCACTGCCCAGATGCTCCGGCTGGCTGAGACCGGTCGCGGCTTCTACGAGGAGAACTAGCCATGCAGGATGTGGTCATCATCGACGCCGTGCGCACGCCCATGGGCCGTTCCAAGGGCGGCATGTTCCGCAATGTCCGGGCCGAGAACCTCTCTGCGGCCCTCATCAACGCCCTCTTCGCCCGCAACCCCAAGGCGGATCCAAAGGAAGTCGAGGACGTCATCTGGGGCTGCGTGCAGCAGACCCTGGAGCAGGCCTACAACATCGGCCGCTTCGCCTCCCTCATGACCGCCATTCCCCACACGGCCAGCGCCCAGACCATCAACCGGCTCTGCGGCTCTTCCATGACGGCCCTGCACTCGGCGGCCATGGCCATCATGAGCGGCCACGGCGAGGTCTTCGTGGTGGGCGGCGTGGAGCACATGGGCCACGTGCCCATGAACCACGGCCTGGATCCCAATCCCAGCCTCAGCAAGCACGTGTCCAAGGCCGCGGGCATGATGGGCATCACGGCGGAAGTCCTGGCCAAGCTGCACGGCATCGACCGCGCCACCCAGGATCAGTTCGCCCTGGCCTCCCACCAGAAGGCTCAGCAGGCCCGGGTGGAAGGTCGCTTCAAGAATGAGATCGTGCCTCTGGAGGGCCACGACGAGAACGGCTTCTCCAAGGTCTTCGACTACGACGAGGTCATCCGCGAAGATGCCAGCCTGGAGGCCCTCGCGGCCCTCAAGCCTGCCTTTGATCCCCGCAACGGTACTGTGACTGCGGGCAACTCCTCGGCCATTTCCGACGGTGCCTCGGCCCTGCTGGTCATGTCCGGCGAGCGCGCCAGGGCCCTGGGTCTGGAGCCCATGGCCCGGGTCAAGGCCATGGCCACCGCTGGTGTAGATCCTTCCATCATGGGCTGCGGCCCCGTGCCCGCCGTGCAGAAGGCCCTGGGCCGCGCCAAGATGGAGCTCCAGGACATCGAGCTCTGGGAGCTGAACGAGGCCTTCGCCGCCCAGTCCCTGCCCGTGCTGAAGGACCTGGGCCTGCGGGAGCAGATGGATAAAGTAAACCTCAACGGCGGTGCCATCGCCCTGGGCCACCCCTTGGGCTGCTCCGGTGCCCGCATCACCACCACCTTGCTGCACCAGATGCAGGCGGGCCACCGCCAGACCGGCGTCGCCACCATGTGCATCGGCTTCGGCATGGGCATCGCCACCGTCTTCGAGCGGGTCTAGCCCAGCCGGATTCATGCAGATCGTCCACCCGCACCCACCTGCCCCCGGAGAGGCCCTGGAGCTTCTTCCGGGGCTCCGGTGGCTGCGCATGCCCCTGCCCTTCGCCCTGGACCATGTGAACCTCTGGCTGCTCCAGGACGAGGGCGGCTGGACCGCCGTGGACACGGGCTTTGATGTGGCTCCCATCCGTGCGGCCTGGGATCATGTTCTACCCGAGCACCCCCTGGTGCGCCTGCTGGTGACCCACTTCCACCCGGATCACCTGGGCCTGGCCAGCCACCTCCAGGCCCGCACGGGGGCCCCGCTATGGATCCCGCCCCAGGAATATGCCTTCGCCCAGTTCTACTTCCACCAGGTGGGTGGCTGCAGCGTGGCCGCCACCGCCAAGGCCTTCCGCAGCCACGGCCTGCCAGAACCAGAACTCCAGGTGCTCCAGCGCTTAGGAAACACCTACCGCATAGGCGTACCAGAGCTGCCCGAGACCTACCAGCCCATCCAGCCGGGCCAGACCTTGTGCATCGGTGGCCAAGCCTGGCGAGTGATCAGCGGCCACGGCCACTCCCCTGAGCATGCCAGCCTCCACTGTGCGGAGTTGGGGGTCCTCATCTCCGGAGACATGTTGCTGCCCCGGATCTCCACCAACATCGGCCACTCCCCCGCCACCCCTGCGGCCGACACCCTGGGCCGCTTCCTGGAATCCCTGGAGCGCTTCCGGGATCTGCCCACCGATACCCTGGTCCTGCCCTCCCATGGCCTGCCCTTCCGTGGCATCCAGACGCGCATTGACCAGCTTCGGGCCCACCACGCAGAGCGCTGCGACGTGCTGCTGGAGGCCTGTCGGCCTGGGCCACAGAACGCCTACGGCCTCATGCCAGCTCTCTTCCAACGGGACATCCAGGATCCGCACCAGACCTACTTCGCCATGAACGAGGCCATCGCCCACCTGATCCATCTGGAACGGCAGGGGAAGCTGACTCGACGGACGGAGGGGGGCCGCATCCTCTTCTCGGCCTAGAGCGCCGAGTGCCGGGTCACCCTGCGCCGCTCGGGCAGAAGACCGCCCCGGTACATGGCCTTCTTGGATTCATATCCCAGCGTCTGCTGGAGGGCCTCCGCCAGATCCCTGGGATCGAAGTAGGTGACGCCCTTAAACTCCCACTCCCAGCAGTCCGGGGAGTAGTAAACATTGAAGATGGCATCGCCAATCCGGCAACTTCCGCCGCTCGGAGTCCGGGCCGTGAGGGTTTTGATGGTGTCCTCCAGGGTCATAAATTACCTCCTCGGGAAGAAGCCTCTCCCAATGTCGGTTCCTGGTGACCCAGGGCAATAGCCCCCAATAGGGTTATCTGATTACCAACCATCCTCAGCCTTCACCTTCAAGCTGGGGGTGAGCGCAACCAGCTGTTCGACAGTGGGTTGAGGCGATTGGACAGGATATGTCGGTCTTTTAGACCGAGCCTTGGGTGCCTTTCGGGGTGACCAAGGAGATGGATATGACC
>Ga0209697_10001160_pt1 | contig 41791 bp, 26 predicted proteins | sample AliMusrvi5mmetaG_FD_184115 | JGI IMG/M metagenome (GOLD analysis project Ga0209697, IMG submission 184115) | Freshwater lake bacterial and archeal communities from Alinen Mustajarvi, Finland, to study Microbial Dark Matter (Phase II) - Alinen... | ecosystem: Environmental > Aquatic > Freshwater...
CTTCCTCGCTCTCTAGCGGGGCACGGCCAGAACCGGGGTTCATGACATAATCGTTGAGGATGATGCGGACGTATTTCCGCCGGGCGCGGCGGCGGGCCGCTTCGTCGCGGGTCTTCAGTCCAACAACCGGCTGCACCTTGGCAACCAACTGTTCAAAGACATTGTCGGTCAGCAGGTAGTCGCGGAGGAAGCGGGTGAAGATGTTCATGTCGTTGGGATCGAGCCACGGTTCACCGTCCTTGTGGTTGTTGCAGAAGCTTTCCCAACGCTTCGGCACGGCCACGGTGGCCCATTCGTGCAGGTAGTTTTTCAACTCCTTGGGCAGCGGGTCGCCGTGGCGGCGGTTGGCGTTGTCGGCACAATCGGCGATCTGCAATTCTTCGCCCTCGGCCATGCAGAGTGACTCTTCCAAGGCATGCACGCGATGGTAGATCCGCTCCTCGTCGGCCGTGAGCCAATCGACGACTTTCTTGGCCGACAGCACGCGGCGCTCGCGGTCGATATTGGTATCGGGGTCGACAACCCAGTCGCGTGAAAGCTGCAAGAGGCGGTTCTGGACGGCGGCGATCTCCTTGGTCAACTGGTCCTGCTTGGCATCGGCGCTGGTCACGGCGCGGATGCCCACGCTGATCAGCGACTGCCCGCCATCGCCGTCCTTCATGGCCGCGTCCCAACGCAGGGCCGGATCTCGGACGTAGGTCTTCACCAGCTCCGATTCGAGGAACGCCTTGCGGGCGCGCGTCCATTTTTCCGGGTTGTCGGTCTCTCGCTGCTCTTCGTTGGTATCCCACGTGCCAGGGTAGCGGATGGGATAGACGTTGGTAAACGCCTTGTCCTTGCCGCCGAAATCGGTGAGCACGTTGCCCAGTGTGTCGAGAATCGAATTCAACCGGGTGTCGTAGAGGATTTTTTCGGCGAAGATTTCGCGGTTGCGGAACTCTTCATCCAGGCCCGACATGCCGATGAACAACGCGGGAATCTCGTCCTGCACGCGAAGCGGCCAGACCTTCTCGCCGTAGCGCGCCCGGCCCCACTTCTCGACGTGATACTTCATCTGGGCCTTGACTTCCAGGTTGCCGCCGCGGAGCAAGAGGAAGAGCGTCTGGATCTGCAATTCGTCGACAAATCGCTCGAAGAGGTACGAGACCTTGCCGCGCTTCACGATCTCCATCTGCTCTTCCAGCGAATCGGCGCTGCTTCGCTTGCCTTGCTCGATGCCCGTACGCACGGCACGCATGCCCGGCACGTCGAGGAAGTCCATCTGCTCGATCACTTTGCGCCACTCTTCGCTCAAACGGTGCGGCAGCACGGGCATGACTAGTTCGAGCATCCCGGCCTGAATGGTTTCCAACTCCTCGGTGCCCATGCCCGTGTTGGGACGGTATTCGAGGACAAAATAGTTTTCCTTGGGCGCGAGATAGATGTCGGACCAAGCCACATGGTTCCAAACCTTGGAATTGGGCCGGTCGTAGACCTTCGACCGCTGGCTGTCAAGCAGGAAGCGGACACCGGCCCAGTGGCAGAAGATGGCTGGGTCATGGTTGCCCAGGGTGATCCGCTTGAGGAAATTGGCAATCTTGACGAACAGCGTCGTGAGCGTGGGCCAGTTATCCCAGAACAAGGCTCCCGCGACCGCGACGTAACCCTCTTCCGAAAGTGGATAGCGGCTCAAGAGGCCGTTGATCACCGCCTCGGTGGCCTGGAAGCCGCGGCGATCGACCGCCCGCATGTAGGAGAAGGCGTCGAGGATGTCCATCCGCCATTTGCGATCGACCTGCTGGTCGGGAAACTTGCGGGCGAGATCCTCGAAGAGTGCTTCCAGTTCGGTCTGCTGCCAGGTCGTGGCGGGCGTCTTGCATTCGGCATGGAAACCGCGGGCGAGCACCCGCAGCCACTCGGCACGAGTCAAGGCGCGGACCATCACGGGATATTGCGGCGAGACGCCGGCCCCGATGCGGTCCTTGGTGGTAAAGCGGGTCACCAGGGCCGTGGCTTCCTGCGAACCGCACTGGGGGTTCAGGTCGTTGTCGAAAGAGAGGTTTTTGTAATAGGCTGGCTCGCCCAGCGTTTCGTCGCCGCCGATGGGGCAATAGTTCTCGCTCTGCGGGCGAAGCACCTGGCCCATGAAAAGGCTCTTGCCCACCTGCGACGCCCCATAAGCCGCGGCGGCCACCGGCACCTTCGACGAAGTGTAGAGGCTGCCGGCCAAGCGGCGAAGCTGCAATACTTCAAACTCGTCGCTCTCGTTGACCGGCAGCAGCTCCGTTCGCCTTCTTGCCGGATTATACTCCGAAAGCCAATCGCATAAATCGGTTGCCAGGTTCTCTACCTGTTCCGCTCGCCGAATAATGTTGCGGTCGCGTTCATCTGGAAATGCCATATTACTTCATTACTTCGATGGGTTGGGTTGCGCGAGTGCAAGTTCCTCCATAAGTCGTAGGATAGGCTCTAGCCCGTCCATGCCAAAACAGGAAGGGCTAGAGCCTATCCTACGACTTGAAATCACTTCTACGCGGTTACTTGGGTTGCGGGGGAACCTTGGGTTGTTCTTGTTGTTCTACGGTAACCGACCGAATCAACGTGAGCGGGTACTTCTGCACACTCTTGGTAGCCTTGTCACGGGCCTCGAGCATGAGGTGATACTGGTCGTCCTGGCCATAGCTCAAAGGATCGCTGCGCAATGTCACCTTGCGCGAATCGCCTTCCGGCTGGTTCGGCACCCAGTTCTCCTTCGGGTTGGCTTCACCTTCCGCGTAGACTCGGTATTCTAACTCACCTTCACCGCCTGCTGCTAGTACCTCGACGGTCATGTCGAAATGCTCTTTGTCGATGCGGTTGTGCAACGACTTGACGCTCTCAAAACGCTTCCCCGATACCGAGACCTTGGCAAACGCCTCTTTGCCTCGATAAACCGCATGAAGTTGCGTTTGCCCCTGGGAGCGGGCAACAAAATGCCCGGGTTGGGCCGGATCGGCATCCAACACGTTTTTGTCCAAGCTTTCAATCGTCGTTTGAACGGCCACTTCTTGACCATCAGCACTCTTGGCCATGACTGCGGCCGGGACAGATTGCCCGGCCTGTAGATTGAGTTCCGGCGGATTGACGGAAAGAGAATCCGCAGTCGAAACGTGAACATTGACCGTAACGGACTGGCCGGCGGCCGAAACCGTTACGGGAACATCGCCCACCGAGCGGCCAGTAACCTTGTTGCCGTCAACACTGACGATTCCCTGGCCATCGGGGGCCTTGAGCGTGACCTCGACGGGCAGGGGAGCCTGCCCCCCGCCGGGATCGATCACGGCATTGCCGATCGCTTGCGTCTCACCCGACCAGAGCGAAAGCATCCTAGGCTCGACGACGAGTTGTCCGGCAATGGATCCGGCGGGAGCGTCGCCGTTGATATCGATCGCCATGCCTGCGGTCTGGTCGTCAAGCGCAGCGGTAATTTTTGTCATACCAGGCGCCTTCGGAGATACCTTCCATCCGCCGTCGACCTTCTCGATGCTGGCGACCTCCGATTTGGGATCGGTGACTTTGACATTCGGATCGTTGCTCACATCATCGAAACCGCCATTCTCATACTGGCGAAGCAGCTTGGCGGTTTGCGGCATCGCTTGCACGCCTGCCCTATAGATAGGCGGCTCAAACGCCAGGCCAACGACCCTTCCGGCAGGTCGAATACCGCCGATCACCGTACCGTCGCCGATGACGACTCTGCGGCCACCTCCACCGTAAACGACACCATCCGTGATGACGTTAACGCCGCTGCCTATCGGCATCTCGCCGGCCGCGCCTAGGGTGACGTTCAGGATGGCCTCGGCCTTTTGCCCGCCGAAATCGGCGACCACCTTGGTTGGTCCGGGGCCGACGGCGACGACCGTGGTTCCGGAGGCCACGGCAGCGACCGTGGGATCGGCGGCATTCAACCGCACACCGTCCTCGGGAGTGAGGATCACGCGGTTGCCGCCGCGCATAGCGGAGACTCCGTAAGTGACCGCCTGGCCGGTATTGATCGTTTGATTGGGAGGACTGATTTCCAACCCCGTGATTGCATTGGTCGCCACCTCCACCGGCACGGCGATCTTGAGTTTGTCGCGCCATGAGACGTCGATCGTGTCTTTACCGACGGCTTTGGCCTGCACTTCCTCACCGCCAATCACATCGACCGTGCCGCCCTTCTGAGGTACAACCTTAAGATCGGGCTGCGGGAACATCTCCTTGAGACCTGAGGTTTGTGCTCGGCCGAACACTTGCAAGCGAGCGTGGTCGCCGGCGGCCATCTCTAGCGCGGCTGGATTAGCGGTTAACTCGGTAATTTCCTCCTTCGTGACTTCCACGGGAACCGTGGCCGGGTCGAGTCCGAGAATGAAAACCTTGATGTCGGTCTTCCCGGGTTGCAGGGCACGGACTCGTCCGATCGACTCATCGGCGCCGACTACGGACGGATCAACCACCTTGAAGACGGCAGAGCCGGTACGATCAATCTTCTCGCCGCTGGGCATTTCAATGAAGACACTCACGCGGTCGGCCTGCCCGGGGGCAAGGATTAACGCTCCTGGTTCGACGACCAACTTGCTGCCAGCCTCGAGCGCGCGGGGGCGTACAACCACGAGGGCTTGGGTGATCTTGTCACCCATCGTGACTCCTAACGGCACCGTCCCGACACCGACAGCCGTGAGAGTCCGCGTGGCGGGATCAAACCGTACCACGCCGGGACTTTCCGGCACGGCCGTGGCCTGCTGGCTGACATCCAAGTCGCCCCGCAGGACCTGAATCGCGTTACCCAGTTGTTGGCTTTCGCCCAGGAACATCTGAATGACCTTCGGCTCAACGCGAAGATTTCCTCCAGGAGTGTTGGTAACGGTCACCTGAGCGGGCTGCGACGCCAATCCCTTCCGTTCCACGGTAACCTCGCTCTGGCCGAGGCTGGCGGCAATTACCGAGGAGCCGGAAATACGGGCCACGTCGGGCTTGGACGACTTCCAGGTCAGATTGCCTAGACCGGTGATGTCGCCGACCGATCTACCATCCTTGTAGCCGATCGCCTTCAGTTCATATACTTCGCCCGGCCGCAAGGGAACATTGCCCGGCTCGATGGCGATCTTGTCGATCTCGACTTCCGCCGACACATCGACCTTCAAGGGAACCGTCGAGGTCATGCCCTGGAACTCGGCGGTGACGTTGGTCGAACCGGGGCGGAGGCCAAGAAACTTGCCATGATCGGCCGTCAGGATTGCACTGGACGGTGGCTCCGGCGTGCGAAGAACGGCCTTTTTCGTGACGAAGCGGGTATAGCCATCAGGATAGTGGACCTCCACCTTGAAATCGGAGAAGGTGGCCCCCACCGGGAACCGCACCTGCTGAACCTGTTGCGGTCCCTGCTGGCTGAAGATCTTGACCCAGTCGGGCTTTACTTTAAGAGGTGGCACGGGTGGCTCGTCTCGGGTGAAATCGCCCGGCAGGTAAGTGGTTGTGTGCCAAAGCACGCTCCGCCCGCCGACTTCCGCGCGGAGGAACTGCGTATAGCCTTCCTGCTTGGCCGTCAGCACGGGGGCTTCCCACTTGACGTATTCGTTATTGAAATTCTCCGGCCAATGCACGTCGGCGGCCGGTTCGCGCTGCCCATCTTTCTCGACCAGGACCGAATACCGCTGGCTTTGGCCGGCCGGCAAGAATTTTCCACCCGGCTCGCGATCCAACACCAACCTTGCCAACGGATCCTTGGCATCCGGCCCGGCTTCTTTCAAGGTGAAGACCACCGAAGCCGTGTTGCCTCCTACGGTGGCATCGAGTTTCACCTCACCCTTCAGGTCAGGCAGTAAGGTGACCGTCGGCCGCAGGTTTTCCGTGGGCGGCGTCCAGATCAATTGCGGCGGCACGTTCCAGTTGACCGCGTCGGGACGGACTTCCTGCCATGTGTCGGAAACTCCCACCTGCTGCTCGACTGTCAGCGCGACCGATTGCCCCGGTGCCAGCGGTGAAGCGGCCGAGGGAGTAACCCGCAACGCCTTCGATTCGGCATCGACCACCTCGACCTTGGCGGTCGCCGGCCGAAGCACGGGGATCGATCCACTGATATCAAACGGACTCGCCGGTCTAAGGCCGGTGAGGAGGGGCGGATAGAACCGCACGGCCCCGGGCTGGGCGACGTAGTAGCCCACCCCCTGCCCTAACAGTTCAGCCTCCTCGATTACCTTCTTGCCGCCTTCATCTCGTTCTGCGTTGAGAAAGAGCCGCAAGGCCGCCTTCTCATTAATCGGCACGCGAACGCTGGCCGGTTCAAACAACAGCTTTGCTCTGGCCGGATCGCAGACGCGGAACTCCTTCTTGGCCGCATCCTTGGCCGCCAGATGGCTGCCGGTCAGCATGGCGCTACCAGGAATAATCGTAGCGAAGAGGCCGGTCTTTTCCTTGACGTTTAGCACTTTGTCATTGGAACTCTTGAACGAGGTGAGCGACGGCACCAGTTCCACGTCGCCGCTAGGACCGCTGGCCGTGAGCACGACCCGGCCCCCCTCTCCGGCGATGCGGAGCGCGCGATCGACGTCGATCTCGAGCTTGACGTTGGGATCGGCCTCGATGCTCTTGAAAGCTACGCGGTTCGATTCTCGGCCGTGATAATTGGCATAAACATTCAGCGGCCCGGCACCGGCCTTGACGGCCCCCACGGCACCAGCCCCGGCGGCCTCGTTCTTGTCGTACAACTCCAGACCCGGCACGGACTTCTCCTGGCTGAACCATTTCAACCGCTCGGAGCGGATCTGCACGCGTCGCCCACCACTATAGTTGGCAAACCCTTGCAGCCGCATCATCTGGCCTAATGGCAAATCGATCGGTCCCGCCGGCATCAATTCCAAACGGCACGGCGCCAAGACAACCTCCACCGGGGCCAGGGCCTTCAAATTGCCCATCCGCACGGCAAGTTCCTGGGGCGAACTAGGGTTGGTTGGCTTCACGCCGGTCAGCTCGAATACCTTCGCGTCGAAGCCGGCGAACTCGGGAGAGGGCTTCTTCTCGGTCTCAATCCACTCGGGGGCAATCTCCGCATTTCGCGGCGGATCGCTACCGGCAACCATCGCAAAAACCTTGGGATGCAGCGCGTCGTCAACCTCAACGGCCAGGCTCCCCGGATCAAAGAAGATCCCCTGGAACTCGGCTTTTGTGACGATCACGTCCACGGTGCCCAACGTCTTCCCAGACTGGGTGACCGTGACCTGCGTATCGCCCACGGCCCGGCCGACGAGGCGGTTGTCGGCGGTAATTTTCACGATACCCGCCTTGGAGCAACTCAGGTACACGGGGCTGCGATCGGGCGAGATGTAGGCAATGTCGGCGATCTCGCCCACCGCCAAGTCAAGGCTTTCCGGATGGACTGCGGCACCGAAGGTACGCGGCAAGGCAACCGAAAACTGGCCGCTGCCGCTCAGCCCACTGCCAAAGGTCGCGGATAGCTTGCCGTTACCCGCCCGTTGGCCCTGGAGGGTCTCTCGCCGCAACGTCGCCACATAGCTGGGGCTGACCTCGGTCTTCAGTTGCGACGATTCCAACAAGTTGTAATGCTTGCCGTCGCTAGTGATCGCATCAATATGGACCTTGCCGCTGAGACCGACGCCGACAGTCGATGGATCGACGCCGACGTCGATCAACTGGAAATCGCCCTTGGCCACATTGACCGTCGCCGCGGCCTCGACATACTTGCTGTCTGGCGCACCCCGGTAGCGGGCAGCGATCGTCGAACTCCCCGGAGCCAAGCCCTCAACCAAGCTGCCTTGGGCAAAGACCTTGCCGTCGTTCTGCGGAACCCACTCGGTGGCCTCGGTCAGATCGACCCGCGGCGTGCCATCTTGGTATTCGCCGAAAACCTTCAAGCGTGCCGTTGTGCCGACGGCCAGATCGACCGTACTGGGCACGATCACCAACTTGTCGGGATTGGTGGATGCCGTGGCAGAGACAACCACCTCGGCTTTACGATCGCCGTAATGAAATTCGATCTTGGTTTGGCCCACGCCCGTCAGACGGATCGAACCGGTCGCCTGGTTGAACCTGGCTACCCGAGGGTCGAAGGTGATGCCGACGGCGTCGTGCGTGACATCCCTCTTCTTGAAGAGGCTCATTTCCATCACCCGGCAATCGATTCGCGTGCCGACCGGACCTGCGAATTGGGCGGGGGTGGCGACTAACGCGGCTGGCCGCCACAAGAGCCAGCCGACTCCTCCGAGAAGCAACAGCAGCAGCAAGAGGGCCAGGGCGGCAATCTTCCAATTGGTCTTGCGCTTCGGCCGAGCCTGGAGCAATCCCGCGCAACTCGGACAGCGGGGACTCTTGCCCGGACGGCGGACGAAGAGCAGGTTGCACTCCGGATCGGTGCAGACGACCGAGGGGGCCGGTTCGTGATCCAGTCGCTCGTAACCCCAGCACCAAATCAGCCGCCAGTTGCCCAGCACGTCGCGATAGCGAAAGAAGTAGCTATCCAGGTCGGTACGGGCCGGATTGTCGACCAGTTCCCCGAAGGACCGCAGTAGAATTTTGCGGAGCGTCCGTTCGGTAGGCGTTTCGCCCCGCGACTTGTCGAGCCGCTCGCGCAGCTTGACCAGATCCTCGCGAAGAAGTCCTTGAAGATCCTGTGCGGAAGCTGGTTGGCAGATCACGTCTTCCAACCGTCCTCCCTTGTCGTCGCGGACGTAGAAGCCGACAGCATCGTCTTCCCAGACAGGCTCGGCGATCATTCCCCCCAGCCAGCGGTATATAATCCGAGCATTCGCCCCCGAGCGGTCAAGCATGGGCACACCCGGCTCGACGGCGATCGGCCGATAATCGCGGGCGGTCTCCGACAAATCAACACGCACGAATCGAGTAGCCATAACTAAAATTTCACCGGAAAGGAAGGTATTTCCAAAACCTGAAACAAGGCTTGCCCATGGACACCATGATACGGATTGCTCGGCTTGGCGCGAATGGGATACAAGGCAAATCGCGCCGCCCGTACACTGCGGGAAATCTCTACATTAAATCGCATTGGCCAATACTTCAACTTCCCGTCGTGGAGGAGCCAAGATGATTCCAGTCAATTTACGACTCCTCTATCCCTCTGGCCACATGCCTACGTCTACTCACGTTTGGTGGTCTGCCGACGCCTTTGGCGCCAGACGACTTTTGTGCCACCATGGGCGTGCCAGACGATGTCGATTTTCTGAGTTTTCTAGCCATTTACGCCACCATTGGTGTATATTTCATAACTCGCAAGAATGGACGACACCCACGAAAACAGGGAGAATAATCAGGCAATAGCTCTTTTAGCTATACTTATATAACTTGTTTAGGGCGGCCCATTATCTGTACCATTTTGCACATTCCGGACCATTTCCACCCGTTTTATCCCGCGACCGGAGACACTCTGGGTGAGAGCGGCAAGGATCCCCTTATCCCACCTCCTGCGGGTGAGAGGGGCCGGGGTGATGGCAATCACGAAGCACGATTTCCGCTCCTTCATCCCACTACTTCAGTACGCAACCCGCGCCTTGCACGGCTATTGCAACGATTTTCTGGGCGGAATACCCACATATCCATATATGCTGTCCCCCGATCTCCACAAGAGAGGGTGTCGCGACTGCCCACGGCGACTTTCCGCCACATCTGGTATCGTGAATTCCCGGCAGAATTATTCGCGCCACGGCGATACTGCCGCGGAGCGTGTTTTCATCGAGCAGCATGTTCGCCTGGCCGGCTGGTAAGGACATCAGTCAAGTTTGACCGTCACATCGGGGAACTTCTTGAAATCACTATCGAACGTCGTCGCCACAGGCAGGGAAAACAAGGCGGCTGCAGCGGCAATCGTGCAATCGACGAAATGCAGTCGGGTTTGGCCATAACGGTTCAGCGCGTCGAGTTGAATCGCCAAATCGGCTGATTCGATTCCGGGACTGCTTATGAGTGCGGCCATCACTCGGGCAATATCCGCGCGAGGAATCTCGTAAAACGACTCCAAGACGAACACGCACTCGGCAACGACCGCCGGCAATACCACAAGAATGACTTCGCCGCGATCGCAAGCTTTGATGAGTCGGCCCGCTATTTCAGCGTGCTGCGGATTGTCCTGAATCAAGTGCCTGACGACCAGGTTCGTATCAACGAGGCGACGCTTGCTCATTTGCCGCGCTTCCGCGCCTCTGCGGCTGCCTGCCGGATTTGTGCGAAGGAAAGCTCCTTTCCCTTGGAGCTAGCAAGCGCGCCTTGCAGAGCCATGATACCCGGATGAACTCGAATGGTAACCTGGCTTCCTTGGATATCATATTCCAACTTATCGCCCGATTGAATGTGAAGAGCTTCCCGAACCGCGCTGGGAATCGTTGTCTGGCCTTTCTGCGTGACGGTGGAATGCAACATGAATATGCCTTTCATTCTTAAAACGCCTTGTAAATCAATTATCCCTTGCAAAGTGGGAATTGGCAAGTGCAGTAAGTGGGCGACGCAAGCAAAAGCAGAAAGCATTCACCGCCCCGAGTTGATATCCCTCTGACTGTGGGTAGGTCAGGAGAGATGAAATTCAAATGACGAATGACTCCCCCGTCGGCAACTGCTGTCGCTCCCGGCGGTTATGTCACGTGGGGCCTTCCCGGCAGGTGTTCTCCGTGTGGAAATAGGAGATTGCATATTGCGACGAATTGCTCGGTTTGCCTGCCATTATCTCGTACGCAATCGCGCGACGATTAAGCCGCACGCCGTCCACGAAAGTGACCGGTCTATTGCGTGAGCTTGGGCGGTAGCAAGGTTGCTGGAGACGACGATCCTTCGCCGGCGGGAACAGTCGAATAGACCAAGGTGGGGTCGATGACCGTGGCCGCTTGCACGGAGATGTTCATATTGTTTCCCCTTCCGTCGGCCTGCGTTATCGTAACGCCTACGAAGCCCACAATGTTGTAGGTCGCGTTACTTCCGTTCCCGTTGGCCGCCTGATAGGGGCTGGTCGAGACGGGCTGGAACAACGGAATGAGGCGCCCCTGGCCCATCGCGCTGGCAAAGTCGCTTTGCAGCGCGCTTTTCATGCCCGGGCCGCCGGCCCAAGGCTGCGGAGAACTGGGCGAAACCGGCATCAGGTTGTGGGTGGAGAGATACTGCATGTCGCTCGGACTTTCACCGTTGTTGATCCAAGTGGAAAAGGTCGGCGTGTTGGTCGAGGGCGGCCCGACGCTCAGCAAGCCGAAGTTCCCCGGCGCGTTTCCCGGCGAGGGATAGACCTGCAATTGCGGCTGGCCGTTGGTTCCCAGTTGGGTGGTGCCGTCCGGCGAGACGCCCGTGGCGATAAAGGTGTTCCAAGCATTGACGTCCAGCGCCACCGGCATCAACAGGCCGTTGATCCCCAGCGACGAATTGAAACCAGTGATCTGGCCGGAAACATAGATCACGGAACTGGCCGTGGCCGTGACCGTTGTGCTCGGCACGCCCAGCATCGGCGCAAAAAACAGCCCCAGCGCAGCGTTGTTCGTGCCGTCCAAGCGGAGCGTTACCGTAATCGTGTTGGGATACTGACTCGTGCCCGAAAGCACCGAATAGGTTCCGGTCTTGGTGGTGTATCCGAAGACAACATCGGCGTCGGCAAGCGTCAGCGAGCCGACGTTGCCGGCGGCGTTATAGCCGGCGAAGCTCTTGGCATAGGTTTTCGCGGCGGCCTCGGCGCTGGTGAGGATGGCGGCCTGCCCGTTCTGCGGCGACGTGCTGTACGAGTTGAAGTTGCTGCTCAACTGCCGGGCGCCGGCGAGGACCGCGGCGTCGGCGGCGGCTTGCAGCCGCGACTTCGTGGCCGCGATCCAGGCCATGTCAACGCTGAACGCCACCATGCCTAGCAGCGGCACCGCCAGCACGGCCATCAGCACGGCGACGACCCCCTTTCGGCGCCGCGACTTGAAAGGCGCGGTGACACGAATGGCTTTTCTCGCGATATTCATGTTTTTACTCTTCCCTTAACCTTGGCGCAACACGGTCAGCGTGCTGGAAAAGGTCATGTTCTGGTACAGCGACACGCAAAAGTTCGTCAGACTGGCGCTCGACACGGAAATGGAAACGGTGATCGAGATCTTATCGTTGGGATTGGCGGTGGAGACGTCCGCCACCACGTCTTTGACTTTAATGGTGATCGTGGCGTTGGCGGCGGTGATATTATTGGCCGTCAACACGCTATTGATTCGGCTGATGACCGTGGCGTTGCTCGAGTTGGACTGCGCGGCCACCTGGGCGCCGTTGCGCACGGCGTTGTCCAGCGTCTTGGAGACCATCGCCCCTCGGCCGATTTCCATCAAGCCCAGAACCATGGTGAAAAGCAGCGGCAGCAGCAGCGCGAATTCGACAGCTGCCGCTCCCTTTCTCGCGGACATCTTCAATATCAATCGGCGATGGCGGAAAGTCTTCATTCCTTCTCCAACGTCGATTGTCCAGAAAGGGTGCCCGAAAGGAAATTAGCGGTGCTCCAGACGATGGAACTGACGGGCACGGTTACCTGCACGGTGATTGCATCGCCTGAGTTGGCCGCCGCCGGGTCGCCCACCGCGCCCTTGACCTGGACCGTGACGCTTGCGTTGTTGACGCCTTCGGCCTGCAAGCGACTCTGCACATCGCTGGTGATCGTGGCGGACGACTTGCCTTGCACGGCCCCTTCGCGGCAGCCGACACGGGCGGCGTCGCCCAGCAGGTCGATCACCATGAACGTCCGGCCAAATTCAAAAATCGCCAAAATGACCAAGAACAGCAGCGGGGCGACTATGGCAAACTCGACGGTCGCCGCACCGCGGCGTTTGTTTCGTTTTTGTCGAATTACGGGTGGCATGGACAAAACTTCCGACAACTAGATGGCCATTTCCAGGTCTTTACTGCGGCCGTTCTCATTGTGGCCGAACGCGGCCGATTCTTCCGCCAGCCGCTCTTTCCTCAATACTTCGACTGCACGGTTCAGTTCCTCCGCCATCTCCTGCCAGTAGTCACCCTTGCGGAACGTGAGAGGCGAAACGGGCTTTCCCTCGGCCAAATCCCGCAAAACCTGGCGCAGTTGCGTTACGGGACCAACAAAACGGTGGCTAAGCTGGAATGAGTTGTAGATAAACATCGGCAGAAGGAGCATCAGCGACAAGGTCATCGCCGTGGCCACCAAACGGCAAATGGTCGGCCATTGCTCGCACCATGGCGTGATCAAGGTTGCCATCTTGTGGCCCAATCCGTGTTGTGAGCTATTAAAATCAGCCCCGCCGGGTCGAAAAGTAGCTACAACCGCGCAAAACCGTAGAAAGCGACCCTTCGCAAAAAGTCAAGTCTCAGTGAATCGAGTTGCTGATTGGAGAACACTGTGGCATTCTCGCCAATCGTCGTGACGGCTGCGAGGTACACGATGATGATCAGCGACAACATGACGGCGTACTCAACGGCAGTTGGGCCGTCCTCGGCAGAAACGTTACAACCATCACCCTTCCACGATCCATAAATTCCTGCGTGTTAGCCCACATTAAGCCAAAACAAGAGCCGGACAGGGGTAGTCTCGATATATCAGTGGTGAAAGGCAATCTCGGTTGTGGGGTTGGGGGACACGAACCGATTATGGGTGTTTGAGTAACTTCGACGGACGACCTGCCTTCTGTGGGCGCAGGATCCCGGCACAACTAGTCTTGCTAACCTTGGCATTTTTGGAATCTGTCGAATCTACCCCAAAGTGTCAATATCGGTTCGTGTCCCTTCCCGGTTTCTCTGTCTGCTCGGTCTGCCATCTGGCAAAAGAACGGTGGACATTTCTGTGGAGTGGACAGATACATTAGCGGTCCTTGGCCGCTCCCCGCGTTGAATCGCGCCACGGCTTGCCCTGGCCGTAATGCTTGATCCGCTTGCCGAGTGACTCGGCTAGAGCCTGATTTCTCCCCGCTGCGGCCATTGCCAATGCCTGCTCGGCAACCCGCACGGCATCCTGGAACTGGCCCGTCTCCGCATGAGCGGCTGCCAAGGAGTTCAAGACCGCAGCATCGCGATACGACGTGAGTTCCGCTGCCTTCTGGGCCAATTGCACCGCATCCTTGCCCGAGCGAACCCGGTCCTCAGGCGCCGTGGCCAGGATCCAGGCCAGCCAGCCCATGACCTGGGGCTGATCTGGCTGGAAACGCAGAAATGTCTGCAGTTCGGCCGCGGCGGCGGCATTCTCGCCTTGGTGGCTCAGGGCACGGCCCAGGTTGGCATGGGGCACAGCGAAATTGGGTGCCAGCGCGATGGCCGTGCGGAAGTGTGCGATCGCCTCGGATAGCATCCCCTGGTTCATCAGCATGACCCCATAATTATTGTGGGCCTGTGCATACTCCGGGTTGATGTCTAAAGCCTTTTGAAAGTGCTCGGCGGCCTCCGCTCTTGGTCCACGCTCGTCTAAGAGAAGGGCTAGATTGTTGTGGGCCTCGGCATACTCAGGATCGATCTCGATCGCGCGGTGGTAGTGGGTCAGAGCCTCGTCGAAGCGGCCAAAATGACAGAGGACATACGCCAGGTCATTCTCCGCCATCGCCAGATTGGGACAGAGTTCGAGAGACCTCTTGAGCGCAACACCGGCCTCCTCGAACCGCCCTTGGCTCATCAACACCGTGCCAAGATGGTAATATGCCCAGGCATTCTCCGGGTTGAATTCCAGGGCCCGCTTGAAATGCGCCGCGGCATCATCGAGATTGCCGTGAAGAACCAATGCAAGCCCAAGTCTTGTTTCCGCCAAGGAGTTTCGCGGTTCGATATCCAAGGCAATTCGGTATTGGGCAATGCCCTCGTCAAGGCGTCCGCGACCGACGAGCCAGCGACCATAGTTGACGTAGGTCAGCGCCAAATGGGGCGACAACCGCAGTGCAGCCTGATAATGTTGCAAGGCGAGGTCGGACTGCCCTTCTTCATCATAAACTAGCGCGAGATTGTTGTGGGCGATACCGCTTTCGTAACCCAAGGCCAGGTCGTGGGTCCACAAACCCATGCTGTCGTGCCAAGTTGTGGTCTGCTGCCAGGAGGCTGTCAGGAACAACGCCAGTACCAAGCATGTTGCCAGGCCCAACACGGGGCGAAGCCAGCGGCGGTGGCGTACCACTTCACTGACGGCCCACGTTATGGCCAAGCAAGGTCCAATCAACGGCAGATAGGTATAACGGTCGGCCCGAGCCTGAATACCGACCTGGACCAAGCCGATCACAGGCAAGAGCATGATCAGATACCATAGCCAACCTACGAGCAAATAAGGACGGCGCGTGCGCTCGACAACCACCACCCAGGAAATGCCGACCAACAGCAACAGCGAGCCCAGTACGGCGACAAGGTGGAGGTTCTCATAGGGATTGGGATAGAGCACGGCGAGTCGCATCGGCCAGAGAAGTTGGCACAGATACGCGACGTAGCTTACTAAGGCGTTGCCGATCGACAGGGCAATGCTGTGTGTTGTGGCCAGGGCCTCCTTTTGCACGACGATCGTCAAGCCACACGACATGAACGAAAGGATCAGCAAGGGAACCTTCTCCATCATCAGCCACCCGAAAGAAGTGGGTCGATGGCAGACGGTGGACGGTAAGGAACTGTCAGCCCCCAGCCCCCAACTACCAGCACCCAGCCCCCTCCCAAGTGGCCAATAGTCCAGCGACAAGAGCACCAGCGGCAGTGTCACCAGCATTGGCTTGCACATCAACCCCAGCAGGTACAGAAACCCTACCAGCAGGTAACGGGCCCACGACTCGCTCTGGCGGACATAGTACAGATAGGCGGCCAATGTGAGTACGAAGAAGAGGCCGCTAAGGACGTCTTTTCGTTCGGCGACCCAGGCCACCGATTCGACGCGGAGAGGATGAATGGCAAAGATCGCCGCCACAAATGCGCTGGGCCAGCGGCTGCCCGTCATCCGCAGCAGAGTCAGAAAGAGCAAGACGGCGACCGTTGCGTGGATCACGTCACTCGTCAAATGGTGCCCCCCGGCCCAGAGATTGTAGACATGGCAATCGAGCATGTGGGAAATCCAAGTCAGTGGATGCCAGTTGCTGGCATCGCCCCGCGTGAAGGCCCGCTGGATTCCGGCAAGCGTAAGCCCCTGGTTCACATGAGAATTTGCAAACACGTAATAGTCGTCATCAAAATTGACAAATTCGTGCCTGGCGGTCTGAATGAAGGCCACGGCCACGGCCATGACCAGGAACGAGGAAATTACTGCATTGACCGCTAGCGGGTGTGGCGAAAAGCGTTGCGGTCGGGGGGGTGGCGGATGGCCGCTGGCCGGTGGAAACTCGGCAACCGGGTGCGCGATTTGCGGTGCATCACCCACCGTCGCACTAAACGCGAATCGTTTTTTTCGAGTTCTCTTTCCCATTCGCAGGAATGGATCCCTGGCTTGCTAAGAAGGTAATTGTGAACATCTATGTTGGTTGCCGGCGTGGCGGTCAACTGGATTACGACGCAGACACCCGTTCCCATGCAGTTGATAATACACAATTCCTGGTGCCGCCGAGCAGCATGAAGGACTGATAGAAATTTTGACCCGCAAATTGCTCCCGATCCTAACTTGGACGCCGAACGCTGTCAAGAACTGGCTGCGAACTGGCTGCGAACTGGCTGCGAACTGGCTGCGTACGCCAACACGGCTAGCACGGGGGCCAGGAGGGTCGGTCCAGCACGGGGTCAGGCTTGAAATATCAATTATCGATATTTCCGTTCGCGCTTACCTTGGAGTCGCAGGGCAAGCTCGTTTACAATAGGGAGAATGTTTTGCCAGTCCTTCTGGACCTTCCGATGAATGGCGCTGACAGCTCCTGATCCGAGACAATAGTGTTCACTGATTGCCCGGCCGCTCATGTCGGCGTGGAAGCCGTCGGCAGCCGACGTTCTTCTGCGATGATTACGCTTGGAACTCAACCCAGTGCGGGCCGGCTTGACCATTGCGCCGAGCGATTATCGCTGGATTAGTGCGCGGAATCACCTCACGGGGAAAGACGTCGAACGCAAGCAAAAGCATTCACCGCCCCCGAGTTGACATCCCCTCTGACTGTGGGTAGGCTAGGAGAGATGATAAAATCCGAATGAAGACCGATGAAGAATATGGCCGCCTTGATTTTCGTCATTCGTCATTTCGTGATTCTCGCTGTCCTTCGTCCAACAAGTTTCGTCCCCCATCATGTCCTGGCCCCTGGCTTCCCACTTCAGCACCATGTTGCAGAGCCCGCGAATCGCATTTCGCGATCCGCGTCTGCAAAGGGCCGTGATTGAGAAGAACGGGCAAAATCAGCCTCGGCCCTGGGCGGGGGCCTTCGCGGTGGTCTACAAGGGGGTCGACCCAGAAGTCCAGGCGCCGTTCGCGGTTCGTATTTTCACTACCGAATCGCCCGAACGCCGTGAGCGCTATGACCTAATCAGCGCCTATCTGCAAGGCCGAAAACTGAATTGTCTCGTCGATTTTGAGTACCGCGACCAGAGTATCCGTTCGGCCGGCGATGGCAAGTGGTATCCGCTGATCATCATGGAATGGGTCCAGGGCGAGACACTCTTTAACTGGCTCCGGGCGCGCGCGATGGAAGGCAATCGCGACGCTATCGCCATGGTGGCCAATCGCTGGCTGGAAGCGATTCAAGAACTGAATGACAACTCCGTGGCGCATGGCGACTTGCAACATGCCAACGTGATGGTCAACTCGGCCTGGCAACTGAAATTGGTCGATTACGATGGGATGTGCGTTCCACCCCTGGTTGGCCGGCGAAATCTTGAGGTCGGCGTCGAGCCGTATCAGCACCGCGAACGCGGCGCCGGCACGCTGCTTTCGCTCGACCTGGACAATTTCTCGGCCCTGCTGATCTATGTGGCCCTGCGGGCATTGGCCATTCAGCCGGGATTGTGGGCGAAATACGTCGAGCAGGTGGGCTATGACAAGTTACTTTTTCGCCGCGAGGATTTTCAAGCCCCCGCTCAGTCGCCGCTGTATTACGACATGATGCAACTAGATAACAACGACCTAAAGAACCTCACGGAAAGGCTTTTCGCCTTATCGCAATCGCGGATGGAAGACGTTCCGCCACTGGGCCAGTTGGCCAACAGTTATGCCGAAGTCGAGCGATTGCTAACTGACCATCAGTGGGAGACGGCCGTCAATTTGCTGAATCGCCGCGGCCATTTCCGCGATGCCCCCCCGCGGCTGCAACCGCTCATCTATCAGGCTTATGAGCACGTTTGCCGTCAGCAGGCGTGGGTCAAGTTTCTGCGAATTCCAGCCGAAACGAGCGAGCAGATTGATCGGCAGTTGGTCGAGGCCTGGAATGAATCGCTGTTTGTAAACTTTCCGCCGGCCGAACAGCAGCGGCAGCGGATCGTCGATGCTCGGCAACGCGTGCAATTGCTCGATCGGTTGCGGCATCTCATTCAACGATCGGCCGGCAAGATCAGTCTGTCGGGCGAAAAGGGCCTGGCGGTAACTGCGGCCAAGTTGCCTCGGGAGTATCGCCATAGCCTTCAAGAACGTGCCAAACTAGCACTACGACGAGTGAAATCTTTCGCCCGACTAGAAAAGGCTTTGAGCGAAGGCAGCAGCGAGGCGGCCGTCGTGGCGGCGTGGAAGGCGGTGGTCGAGGCCAAGTGCGAGCAGTTTGTAAGTATTGAATGGGGGATGCGAATTGCCGTGGCGGAAGAACGGCTGCCAATCTTCAAGGCGTTGGCGAAGATTACCAGCAAGCTTCCGGCGGACCAGCGCGATCAGCAGATCCTGGCCGTCTGGAAAGAAAAACTGATGGCCGACTGCCCCGAGGCGGAAAAGTGGCGTCCGCTATACCAGATGGCAGCCGTACGGCGGGAAGTGCTAAAGCGACTACAGGCGAGCGTTGATGCCCACGACGACGCTGACGTGGTGCTATGGGGCAACAAACGCTGTCTGGCAAAGTACCCATTGCCCCAGCCGCTGGTTGAGGCGATTGCCGCGGCTCGGGAACGCATAAGCCGTGGCGAATCGTTGCCCACGGCACAAATCAATGCGACCGAAGGAACCGAAGAGGGCATAACCGCAAGCGATCGTGAGAATCCGGTCGTCGGCGAGGAACCCCCGTTGGGCGAATCGGCGTCGGAGCCTGCTACCCCGCCGGCAGGACCGAGTGAGCAGTTTGACGAATCCCATTCGCGCTGGAAGTGGCCGCGACTATTCTCGCGGCGGAGCGAACCCGAAGAACCCACGTGAGTAGACCATGTATCGCGCACCCTATACCCAATCGATAAGTCGCCAGAACAAGGCCTGTTTTATATTCCTCCTGGACCAATCGTTCTCGATGGAGGAGCCGCTGGGCAATTCGTCAAACCGTAAGTGCGACGAGCTTGTGGCGGCCATTAACGGCTGGCTGCAAAACATGGCCATCCGCGCCAGCGGCGACGAAGGCATCAAGGACTGGATGGATATCGGCGTCTTCGGTTATCGCACCGACCAGCAGGCCAACCCGATCATCGAATCGGCGCTGCAAGGCCCACTAGCCGGACGGATGCTCGTTTCTATTTCCGAGATCGGAGGAGCACCGGCCCGTATTGACACCCGGATGCAATACCTGCCCGACGAAGAGACCGGCGAGATCTTCCAAATCCCCTGCGAGATGCCTATCTGGGTCGATCCGCGGGCCGAAGGCGGTACGCCGATGTGCCACATGCTTTATCTGGCCCACCAGATCCTGGCCGGCTGGATCGGCCAGCACCCGCGGAGCTTTCCGCCGATTGTCGTGCATATCAGCGATGGCGAATCGCAAGACGGCAATCCAATTCCCTATGCCGACGCTTTGAAGTCGCTAGCCACGGAAGACGGCAACGTGTTGCTATTCAACTGCCACCTTTCGATGACTGCGGCCGATCCGTTCATGTTCCCCTCAAGCGAACATGGCCTGCCCGACGAGTTGGCCCGGGCACTGTTCCACATGTCGAGCGTGCTGCCCGAGCCGTTCTTCCGGCATGGACAGTCGGAAGGATTTCCCTTGCAGCCCAACGCCCGCGGCATGGCTTTTAATGCCGACATGGTTTGTTTGATTCAGTTCCTCAACATGGGCACCCAAGCGGCGCCGGGATTAAGGTGAATGGACCAACTTCCTCCCACAGGCAAAACCGGCCTCGGCAGCCGCGTCGTCTTCTTGATCGACGAGTCGGAGTCGCTGCGCGAGTGCATTGCGGGAGGAACGAAATCGAAGGCCGAGAGCATCAGCACGGCGCTGAACTCCCTGTTAAGCCAACTCGTCACCGTGGCCGATCTGGAAGTGGCCGTGGCCGGCTACCGCGGCGATTCCAATGGCGGTGGCGACGTCGGTTGCCGTTGGGGCGGGCTGCTGGCCGGCTGCCGCTTCGTTTCCACCGCGGCCCTCGCCGACGCCCCGCTGCTCGTAGAGAACCGTGTACGCCGTCAGGGTCTGCCGATTCCAGGTGCGCAGGAAGAGACCGTGCAGTTCCCCATCTGGTATGTGCCACAGCTCGGCGGCAGCATCTTGCCGGTGCTGGGCTATGCCTATTGCCGACATCTGGTCGTCGCGGGAACGACGCCGGAGACGGCTTGGAGCAAACCGCCCTTGGTGGTCAGTTTCGTGGACGAGCTGGTGCCGGAGCAGGTGGAGATGGCCGTGAAACGGGTTCTTGCGCTCTCATCGCCGGGCGGGCCGCCGCTAGTCTTCCACGTGCATCTCGGCGGAACCTCGGCCGGGCGGGCCGTGCTCTATCCGTCCAGCGACCTTCATCTTCCGCCTGGCCCCCCGAGTGATTTGTTTCGCTGGTCGAGCGTGCTGCCGGACTACTTGGTTGCTTCCCTCCGCGGCACCCAGGCGCCGGTGGGTGTTGAGGCTCGTGGAATGATCTACAATGCCTCCGTGGCTGACCTGATCCGAATGTTGTCGCTGGTTAAGGTCTATGCACAGCAAGGTATTCTCGACGCCCCGCGACCTGGGGGCCAGGGCTGAAAGCTCGAACCATGACCATGCGATTCGACACACGACTGTTCACGCTGGCCAAAGACCCCGAGCAGCCGGGGGCATACCAGGACGCCTGCTGCATCGATACAGAGCACAATGTTGCGGCGATTGCCGATGGCGTGTCTTCGGCCCTGTTTTCCGGGCCTTGGGCCGCCATCCTGGCGGAAGCCGTGGTGGCCGACGCCCCCAATCCCAACGACAGGGAAGCATTTGGCGTCTGGCTGCAACAGCAGCGCGCGCGTTGGGCGGCCAGCATCGATACGAGCAGCCTGGCATGGTTTCAGAAGGCAAAATTGCCGATGGGGGCCTTTTCCACGTTGCTTCACACTCGAGTCCGCGAAGTCGATGGTGTCCAGGCTGGCGCCTTTGGCGGCTACCGTCTGGCGGCCTTCGCCGTGGGCGACAGTTGCCTCTTTCAGATTCGCGGCGGGGAGTTGGTGCGATCGTTTCCGCTGGAGACTTCCGACCAGTTCGAGGTCGATCCAATTGTCCTGGGTAGTGTCGATCTGAAACGAGATCACTTGCTGCAATTCGCAATTCTTGACGAGATGTGTTATCCTGGTGACGAGTTAGTTCTTTGTACCGACGCCGTGGCCGAATGGGCCGTGCGATGCTACGCCAACGGCGACCCACCCGTCTGGAATGACTTCTGGCAGATGTCGGAAGACGACTGGCGGTCGGGTGTCGTCTGGCTGCGACAGGAGCGGCAGATGCGCATCGACGATGCGACAATGCTCATGGTTCGCGTGGTCGACGATCGCGTGGAAATGCAGTTGGCGGCCGAGCATCCGCACGAACATGCGGGCGAAGCCGTAAGCGGCGAAGCGGAGGACGATTCCTCGGCCCTTGGGTGGCTTAAATCGGCCTCAAAAGATCTGAAATCCGTTTCCGAGCAGGTGGCCGAACAGGTCGACCATGCCTCGGAGCGGGTCATTAAAGGTCTCCGCGGCCTGAAAGACCTGGCCCTAAAACAGTATCGCGAAACATTCGGCAAAAAAAAAGGTCCGTCCGAGTAAGCAGCTCGCGCGGAAACGAGACAAAAGGCCCTTTACACCCTTAAAACCCTTTTTCCCCAGGAGTCTTCACCATGCAACGCCCACTTTCCCGTCGTCTGATTCATTTCGCCAATTTCGCCTTCTTGTTCGCCGCCGTGCTAACCCTCTCCAGCCAGGTCGGCTTGCTGCCACTGTTCGGTGACGACCTCGAGTACATTGCACCGGTCGTCTGGCCGAAGCCACCGATTATCGAGCCGGGTACCGCCGGCAGCCCGCCGTCCGACGCAATTGTGCTCTTCGACGGCAAGGATCTGTCGGCCTTCAAAGGCGGTGAAGACTGGAAGATCAAGGACGGTTATGCCATCACCGACAAGCACGACATCGATACCAAACAGTCCTTTGGCGACTGCCAGCTTCACGTTGAATGGGCCGCTCCGGAAAAGGTCGAAGGCCGCGGCCAGGGGCGCGGCAATAGCGGCGTCTATCTCATGGGTCTGTACGAGATCCAAGTTCTCGACTCGTACAACAACGACACCTACTACGACGGCCAGGCAGCCGCGGTCTACAAGCAGCATCCGCCCATGGTCAACGCCTGTCGCAAGCCGGGCGAGTGGCAAGCCTACGACATCATCTGGGAAGCCCCCAAGTTCGACGCGCAGGGCAAACTCCTCAAACCGGCCTACGTGACTGTACTCCACAACGGCGTGTTGGTGCAGAACCATTTCGAGTTGACGGGCGGAACCTCCTGGACCGAAAAGCCGCACTATACCGCCCATCCTGATAAGCTGCCGCTGCGTTTGCAGTATCACTACAATCAGACACGATTCCGCAACATCTGGATTCGCGAGATCAAGGACATCGTCGGCAAGCCGGGCAACCACCCACATCACCCGGATTAGGTTCCAACGAGAGAATATTCCATGGCCGCTAAAGGCTGGCAGAAATTATTGGCGGGTTATCCGTGGTTCGAGGGCGAAGGCAACTACCCAATCACTGCCTATTCGGAATTCATGCCGCCGCCGCGATTGGGGCAGAAACCCTATGGCAGCATCGATCGTGGTCTTCATAGCGAAGACGACCCTTTCGGTTGGCACATTACCGAATATGAAGAAGCCCTGGAACTCCAGACGGGTCTGGAGATAATCGCCAAGGAGTTAATGCATGTCGTGCATCATCTTGGCTGCTGCGATCCGGCCCACGGCATCGCCCGCCAAAAACTCGATGGCAATCCCTACTGGCCCGACGATTTAGAGATTTCGGGAGCACCGCGACAGGAGCGCTATGTGCTCCTGCTCCCATTGGCCCTCTCGAAGACACAAGACGATAAAGGCCGCGTTCGCTGGACCTTGTTCGGCGGCAGCGAGCAGGGCCCGGCCAAGGCATTTTGGAAAAGCTTCTATACCGCGCCCCGGCGGGAAGTGCCGCGGGAGTGGTCCGAAGGCTTCATCCGCCGCCTCCTGGCCGCAGCCTACGACGAAAGGCCGGAAAGGTTAGCCGACCTCCGCAAAGCGGGTTTTCGCGTTTACTCCAATCCCGGGGCCGCGCTGCTGCCCTCATGGAAAGAAGAGCCGCTGCCCAAATGGACCGATCCTTTCCGTTGGGAAAAGGGTTCGCTCCGCGGCGTCCGCTACCTATTGACCTTCTGCCCTTGGAAGTTCCTGCCCGCTACGGTGCGCAAGGCGTATTTGGCCGGCGAGTTGAATTTGCTGCCGTTTCCGGGCAGCCTCGTCTTCTTTGGCGCACCGCCCTACTTGGACCTCCATCGCGAACTAACGCTAGCCGGGCAGATTCCCTTGCTCCATTCACTCTTCCGCCACGAGGCCCCCAGTTCGATCCGCATTCCGCAATCGGGCTGGCTGCATGAGGCACGCCCCGGCAACGGCCACGAGCCGCACGTTCATGGGCCGGTCCGCGACACGTTCCGACGCTCGCACCGCTGGCAGCGGATCCATCGCCACGAAGACGAGCTAGCCGTCGCGGGCACCGAGGACAAACTGACCCACGTGCTCTTGAGCACCGCTCCGGACGACATCAGCCTCTACAACAAACCGATGGCCCGCAACGCCCAAATCTGGAGCCACGAGTACAAACTGCTGCTGGATGGCCCGCGGGCGACGCCTGGCGATCTACAGCATGTGGCCAAGAGCCTGGCCGCCGGTGGGTTGTTTGGTTATCGCATGATCTATCCGGCCATGCGAGTGGGCGAACACGAGGTCTATTGGCATCGCCCCTTGGTTGCGTTTCGCTCACCGGCCAGTGGCGAAGCGGTCTTGCTGCCCGATGCACCGCAAGGCTTCCTCACGGCTTATCCGTTCGCCAAACCGCGTCTCGATCGGGCCGTGGAGCTATGGCCGCGGATGCTCGATCGACCGCTGCACCGTGCAGCCGTGCGGCTTTTCTCGCACGTCCACGAGAACCACCTGCGGCAGACATTGTTCAATATCCGTAAGCTGCTGGATACCCGCGACCTGCTCGGCCGGCCGCTAAGTCCCAGCCTCGCGCGGCAATTGCTCACGCTCCCCAGGCACGAGACGCTGGAAGATTGGTTCCGTTCGCTGCCAAGTCATGCGAGCAACGCCGAGGAGACCGTTTCGCTTGTGGAACAACTGCGCGAGTGTATTGATGAAGGTAAAGTGGGCCAAGTAACGCGAGTCCCACCAATTTCAGACGCCGACAACTCTGGTGGAACTCGCGTTGCGCGGCCTGCCCTGCGCACTCAACCCCTCTCTTCGCTGACTTACGATCGCACGGCCAAGCGGGCCTACGAAAAGGCTTATTGGCGGACGATTGCCAAACTCGCAACCGGCCGCTTCAAGAACAAGGACAACGCCGATTGCGTGCTCGACCCGCAAACCCGCGAGCGGCTTGTGCATCACAATCGCGATCTGGAGGCGTTGGGCGATTATCTGTTGGCCCACTATGCAAAGGTTGCCGAGGCAGCCGGCATGACCGACCGGGTTCTGGTTGGCGAGCTGCCGTTTCGTTGGCAAACCGATTTCCATTTCTCCTGGTCCGGCGGCTGGAAGTTGAATCAGGAGGGCGAGACTTACGAGCGCGACCTAGTGATCGTGATCCCCGGCAAGAATCGCAAACGGGCCGTGATCATGGCCGACCACTACGACACGGCCTACATGGAAGACATCTACGGCTACTTTGAAAAAGGGGGGGGACCGCGGATCGCAGCCGCCGGGGCCGACGACAACCACTCGGCCACCGCCGCCATGATGCTCGCCGCACCGATCTTCCTCGACCTGGCCAAAGAGGGCAAGCTCGAATCGGACATCTGGCTCGTGCATCTCACCGGCGAGGAGTTCCCTTCCGACTGCATGGGCGCCCGTATCTTGTGTCAGCAAGTGGTCGAAGGCAGCCTCAAAATTCGGTTGACCAACGGCCGCTGGAAGAGTCTGGCTAAAACCCGCGTGGACGGCGTCTACGTGATGGACATGATCGCCCACAACAACGACCGGGAAAAGGATATCTTTCAGATTGCCCCCGGCGCCAATCGCGATTCGATGCGGCTGGCCGAGGAGGCCCACGCGGCCACGGAAGTCTGGAATGCCTCGACGGCGGCGTGGAACCGCAGTGCCGATCGACGCGGCGCCGCGCGCGGCAAGCGATCGATCGACGGCATCACGATTCCCGATGTGGCCTTGCACCTGCCTTTGAGCGGCGAGGTGCGGCCGCCCTACTATCGCCGCAGCGCCTTATACAACACCGACGGCCAGATCTTTTCCGACGCCGGCGTGCCCGTGGTTTTGTTCATGGAGAACTACGACATCAATCGCCAGGGCTATCACGACACGCACGACACGATGCAGAACATCGATCTCGATTACGGTACCGCGGTGAGTGCGATCGCCATCGAGTCGGTCGCCCGGGCAGCAGGGCGGACCTAGGCCGATGCAAAGTTGGGGCTGGCGTGCTGGAGTGATCGGGCGGGATTTCCCTACTATTAAATACCGAATTGTTCGTCGTTGTTGGCACAGGCCGGAGAATTTTCTCCCTGGCCGGCATTTATTACCTCCATTCGGAGGGGAAGATCAAATTAACCCGAAATGGCCGGTGGAAGAGGAACAGGGAGAGGGATTGGGTGCCCGGAGGCAGTTTTGAGAGGATCGCGGAAGGCAGGTTTGGCAGTTTTGCGGCACTGTCCAACGCGCGTCCAGCATGTTATCTTATGGCTAGATATAGTTCCGTGCGTTTTCTAACTACCGAGGAAAATCATGACAAATGCTTCACGTTGGACTCGTCGAGACTTTCTGCGTACAGGCGCTGCGGCCGCAGCCATACCGGCCTTCATTCCGGGGAGTGTCCTGGGCTTGGATGGGGGCAGCCCGGCCAGCGAAAATGTTCGCGTGGGCGTGATTGGTTGCGGCGGCCGTTCGCGGCTGATTGGCGATGCGGCCGGCGTCAAGGGATTTCAGGTCGTGGCGGCCTGCGATTGCCAGGTCGAGAAGGCCAAGCAGTATGTGAAGGAGCTTTCCGGCGGCAAGCCGTGGGGCGCGTATGCCGACTTCCGCAAGATGATCGAACTCGAGAAGCTCGATGCCGTGATGGTCGAAACCACCACGCACGCACGGGCCTGGATCGTGATCCAGGCGATGCAGGCAGGCATGGATACCTATATCGAAAAGCCGATGTGCCTGACCATTTCCGAAGGCCGGGCCATGATCAAGGCTGCGCGGAAGTACAACCGCGTCACCCAGGTCGGCACGCAGCAGCGCTCGATGCCCATCAATAATTGGGCAAGCGATCTGGTGAAAAATGGCGCGATCGGCAAAATATTGACCGTGATCGCCCCGAACTTCGTCGGACCCGAGCGATGGACAAAGACCTCCTCGAAAGATGTCAAGCCGCCGGTCGAGCCGTGGTGGGATATTTGGACCAATCAGGCCGAGTTGCGGCCGTACGACGGCGAAATTCATCACGGCTGGGATCGTTGGTGGGACTACGATGGCGGCGGCCGTTGCTTTGGCGTGACCGGCTGGGGTACCCACTCCTACGATCAGATCAACCGCGCCCTGGGCACCGACGCAACCGGCCCGGTGGAGGTTTTGCTGGAGGAGCCGGTCAAGGTGATGGGCACCGGGAAGTTCGCCCCGAAGCTGCGGTTGGGCGGAATCGTTTCCGATGAGGACACCGGCACCGAGTTTCATGGCATGGCTAGGCTCGAAGGCCCGCGGGCCAAGGTCACGATGAAATTCGCCAATGGCACGGAACTCAAGCTCCATCTCGACGGCGATCGCGGTCCCGGCCTCGGAGCGATCTTCGTCGGCGAGAAAGGCAAGATCGAGATCAACCGCAACAAGCTTGCCAGCAATCCCAAGGAGCTTCTTCGTTCGCCGGATAACCCCGGCCCGAACCGACGGCCTGAAACGGCCTACCACATTCAGAACTGGATCGAGTGCGTCAAGAGCCGCAAGGCGTGCAACGCCGACATCGAGATCGGCCAGCGGGCAACTACCCTCTGCTACCTGGTGAACATCGTGCGCGACATCGGCCGAGTTGGCGAATCCCTGAAATGGGATCCGGCGGCCGAACGCTTCACCAATTGCGACGACGCCAACAAGCTCCTCTCCCGACCACGCCGCAAGGGCTACGAGTTGCCGGATATAGGCTGAAGCAAGGACGAAGGATCTTTCACACCCTTCTAACTTTTTTCACCCTTCACACCCTCCCTCCGATGAAGATTCCAAAATTTTGGGCCCGCGCTACCGCGGAAACAACACCGCCGCGTGGTGGGCCGGTGCGGTTTTCTTGCTGGCGGTCCTCGGATACGAGCGAGGCTGTCGCCCATCAGTCGGCCTTGGCCGCCGCGCGGCGGATCCTGGATGCTTTCCTTCACGGCAAGCGACTCGATCGCTATGAATATGGCTGTGTGGCGCTCCGGGAAGCGGTCTTGAACCAGGTCGAAGGAACGGATGGACGGCTTTTGGCCGTGGTCACGCGAAATGGCTACGGCTCGGTCGTGCTCAACACCGAGCGGGTAATGTTCGTCGACATCGATTTTCCCGACAGCACAGGCGACGGCAAGAAATCGCTATTCAAGAGCCTCTTCGGCCGCAAGCAGACATCGCCGGAGCAAGAAAAGGAAGCACTTGCCCGCGTGGCCGTCGATCAGTTCATTACAGCCAATCCGTCCTGGGGCATGCGGCTCTATCGCACGTTCGCCGGTCTGCGAGCGATTGTCACGCACGACTTAATGGACTCGCAGAGCGCGGCCACGCTCGATGTGCTCAAGCAACTGGGCAGTGACCCGCTCTACATCAAGTTGTGCAAGGCCCAGGAGTGTTTTCGTGCCAGGCTGACGCCCAAGCCGTGGCGTTGCGGCTGCATCCCCAACCCGCTGCGGCATCCGATCACCGATGCCAAGCTCTTGGTCTGGTACGAGCGTTGGAAAGAAGATTACGAATCGCGGCAGGCCCAGTTTGCCACCTGCCGGTTGTTGGGCCCACTGGGCAATCCGTTCGTTCATCCCGAGGTGGTGCGGATCGTGGAACTGCACGACTTCACCACGCGCTCCAACGAGGCCCTACCGCTGGCGTAACGAAAAAACATAAAGCCTTACCCAGTAAGGCTTTTATGAACTACCCCCCAGGGGAGTCGAACCCCTGTTCTCGGGCTGAGAACCCGATGTCCTAGGCCACTAGACGAGGGGGGCCTAAGCTCGCTTCCTTGAATATTGGTCGCAAGTAAGTAAGTTCCATTTGTAATATAGCCCCAAGATACTGTCAACCCCTGTTAAAATAAAATGAACAGCCGAATATCGTATTTCAGTGTATTCTGCGTTGCACTTCTCTTGTTCCCGATGAGCGTTCGTGCTTGGGAGCCAAATGCGAAAGACCTCGACAGCGCTATTCGTAGTGGCGATTTCGGTTCGTACCACACCAACCTCGCGAAATGGTTGAATCATAAAACACCGGCCACGGTTACTGAGGATGCTCTCAAGTCGCTGCTCAAAGATGCTGTTTTCGTGAACACCTTGGACCAGCATCAGTTCCTTTCCAAGTCTGGAGCAGACAAGCTTGGAGCGTTCGCGAAAGCGGACCAAGGGAATCGGGTGTTTCTGACATGGCTTATGAAAGATACCAACGTGATGGACCTCTATCTCGAAGCGGGTGGGGTTCCAACCGGTGATGCGAGTATCACGACCCTCACGTTTTGGAGCAAGGTCTTCCACGCGGATCCAGACTCGCAAAAAGGAATCTGTCTCAAACTCGCAATCGCGACCGCGCTCATGCATCCTGTCTCGTTTACCGACGAGAGAACACCCCGCATAACCCAACCCTATGAAGGACGGTATCTGTACTATAAGAAGGCTCATCGAGACGGTGAATTACTGCCATCGTTCGATCATCTTTCGGTATGGGAGTACCAAAAGGTCGTCGAGGGAATGGGCGCACCCCCGGAAGACCTGACTTGGGTGAGACAAATGATCCAGACTTGGCGACCCGACTTGATAAGAAATAATCGTGTCGTAAAGATCGTGAGTGAGGTCAGGTACGGCCATAGCCCGATTCCAATTGTCGACATGGCATCCGTCTTGGACGCTGGCGGAATCTGTGGTAGAAGATCGTATTTTGGACGAAAGACCTGTGCCGCTTTTGGCATTCCTTCGATCGGCATCCTTCAACCAAAACATGCGGCGCTCGCCTGTAAAACAGGGGACGCCTGGCAAGTCGAATATGGCGCAAGTTGGTGGGCCTCAACATGCGAAGGAGGAATGGACGGTTCGGAGTTTGTCGCGGAAGCGGTGGCTCGTTCGCACGCGATAGAGTTCTCGCAGTCGGAGCATTTAAAATGGTTTGCTTCCGCACTGACTGCGAAAGAAACCCAGAAAGCGATTACGGCGGTTGCCGTGAAGTTGGTCCCGCGCTCGATAGACCCCAAGGCCATGGCGCACGATCCCGATACCAAGTCAGAAATGGAGGCGAATGGTCTGTCAAAAAAAACATCCGCCACCCATTCATCGCTTGGCACCCAAGAGGTCTTGCGAATCGATGCGGACACCATCCATATAGCCGCGGACAATTTCCATAAAATGGCGAACGTCATGCTCTATGAGAGTTATCCGGACGGGACTGGTAAACAAGTCAACTTTCAGAAAAATCTGGATTCAAGCTGGCTCGACTACATCATTGACGCTCCGAAAGCCGGGACATATTCGCTTATCTTGAGGTTAGCGGCCCCTAATCGTAATCAGATTTTAAATGTTACCGTCGGAACAGGTTCTACCGCGACGATCAACATTCCGAACACGAGAGGGCTTTGGGGAATGACGCCGGCTCTCGATATCAAACTGGAAAAGGGAAAACAGACATTACGAATTGCAGCTCCTTTTCAACGTGGTATCGCAATCAAGTGGATAGAATTGAAGCAGAAGTAGCAGTTTGCCCGTTGGCTTCAACTTTTCGTCCGGCTTTATGTATCCGTGTCTAACCAATTATGGTGCAATGGTTTACGAACAGCGCATTCGGCTCACAAACGAGGAGACGAAAACGAGAAGAGACACAAACGAGAAGGGGAGATTGACAACACCATGACGACCAGCTAGAATAGAACTGACCAGTCAGTCCGCACCAAAGACAAGACGATTTTTCGCATGAAAGCGTCGCCCTCCGATACTTTACGAAGTGCCACCCAGCAGGCGGCCCACTGCCGCCGCCAGGAAGAAATCCTGGAAAAGGTTGTGCTCCTCTTCGCTGCGCATGGCTATGCCGACACCGACACCCAGTTTCTCGCCGATCAACTCCAGGTGGGCAAGGGAACCCTCTATCGCTACTTCCGCAGCAAGGAGGATCTCTTTCTAGCAGCCGTCGATTTCGGTTTGCGGAAGTTGCACGAGCACGTCTGTGCCGCAGTGGATCAGGCAGTGGATCCCATGGACCGCATCCGCCAGGGAGTCCGCGGCTACCTGGCTTTCTTCGTCGAGCATCCCGAGGTCGTGGAATTGATGATCCAGGAGCGGGCCATCTTCCGCGACCAGCGGAAATCGACCTACTTCCAGCGCCGCAACGAATACGCCAAGCGATGGCAGGAACTTTACCGCCAGTTGATCGCGGAAGGGCTGCTCCGCGACATGCCGCCGGAGCGGATCAGCAACATCATCAGCGAGTTACTTTATGGAGCCATGTTCACTAACTTTTTTTCCGGACGCGTGCCCGATTTCGAGTCCCAGGCAGCCGACATCATGGACGTGGTGCTGGAGGGGATCCTCAGCGATTCGCAACGGCAGCGCCGCCGGGCGGCCGCTACGGAACCCAGCGGTCCATCGACTACCTTGGAAGGGCATTAGACTTATGAAAATATCACAGATCTTCCTCGCCTTCTCGCTGGTGGTGGTCCTGAACGGATGCAGCCGTTCACAATCGAAGACCAGCGAACCGCTGCCTCCGGAGGTCAACGTGAGCACGCCTGTCACTAGGGAAATCACCGATATCGCGGAGTTCACAGGGCATACCGAGGCGGTCAAGATGATCGTTATTCGGGCTCGTGTCAGCGGGTATCTGGAAAAGGTGTTGTTCAAAGAGGGGGCCGAAGTCCGTCAAGGCGATCCGCTCTTCGAGATCGATCGGCGGACCTACCAGGCCGATAACGATCGAGCGGTGGCCAACCTGGCGCAGGCATCCGCCCACCTGACCCACATGGAGGCCAACTATAAGCGGGCCCAGAACCTGATCGCGACGCGTGCGATCGCGGCAACGGATTTCGATCAGGCTGTCGGCGACCGCGATGAGGCGGAGGCGACGGTCAAGGTGGCCGAAGCGGCCCTGCACACCGCCACTCTCAACCTGGATTTCACCCATGTGTCGGCCCCCATCAGCGGTCGCATCAGCCGACAACTGATCGATCCGGGCAACCTGGCCAAGGCCGACGACACGGCCCTGACGACGATCGTCTCCCAGGATCCCATTTACGCCTACTTCGACATCGACGAGCGGACCATGTTACAACTCCGACGGCTGGTACGGGCAGGAAAGCTGAAGTCGGCCCAGGACGGAACCGCCAAGATCCTGTTGGGCCTGGCCGATGAAAAGGGCTTCCCGCACGAGGGAACGATTAATTTCATCGACAATCAGGTGGACATGCCAACCGGCACGCTTCGGCTCCGCGGCCTTTTCCCCAATCCCGATCGCATCCTTTCGCCGGGATTGTTCGTGCGGATCCAGGTGCCCATCGGCAATCCGCACCAGTCGTTGTTGGTGTCGGAGCGGGCGTTGGGTTCCGACCAAGGGAAGAAGTTCCTCTATGTCCTTAACGACCAGGACGAGGTGACGCGTCGCGACATCGAGGTGGGGAGTCTCAACGACGGACTTCGCGTCATCCAGAGCGGCCTGAAGGCGGGGGAACGGGTGATCCTCAGCGGCTTGCAGCGGGTGCGGCCGGGGATGAAAGTCAACCCCAAGAACATCGCCATGGCGGCCAAGGATCTCCCCGCCACCGCCGCGGCAGCCCCGGCGGCTTCCCCCGGCGCCGCAGCGGCGAGTCCAACGGGCACGAGCGGAATGCCCGCCGCGCCCCAGAACAATCCAAATCCGCCAGCCAATCCCAAGCCTGGCGATCAACCGCGACCGGGCGACAAGTCCGCGGCAATGTTGCAAAACCGCTGGGATTTTTAGATTGCCGTGGAGAATGAATTTCACCCAACCAACAACCGACAACTTCTCCTGTGTTTTCCCGTTTCTTCATTGACCGACCGATCTTCGCCAGCGTATTGTCGATCGTCATCACCTTGGCGGGCGGGCTTGCGTACGTCAATCTCCCGTTGGCCCAATACCCGCCAGTCACGCCGCCGGTGGTGCAGGTCAATTGCAACTACCCCGGCGCCAGTGCCCAGGTCGTGGCGGAGACGGTGGCGGCCCCCATCGAGCAGCAGGTCAACGGCGTCGAGAACATGCTGTACATGGTGTCGCAATGCACCAACGATGGTTCCTACAATCTCTCGGTAACCTTCAAGCAAGGGGTGAACCTGGACCTGGCCCAGGTTCTGGTGCAGAATCGCGTGAATCTGGCCTTGCCCATGCTCCCGGACGTGTTGAAGAAGACCGGCGTGACGACCCGCAAGATGTCGCCGGACATCGTCATGGCGGTCAACCTCAATTCACCGAACCGCCGCTACGACCAGCTCTTTCTGAGCAACTATGCCTTGATGCGATGCCGCGACGAGTTGCTCCGCGTGCCGGGCATCAGCGACATATTCCTTAGCGGGCAGCGAGATTATAGCATGCGGATCTGGGTCGATCCAGAGAAGCTGGCGGCGCGGAACCTCACCGCCGGTGACGTTGTCGCTGCCTTGCGAGAACAGAACCAGCAGATAGCGACCGGCCAGATCGGGCAACAGCCCGTGCCCCCGGGGCAGGAAACGCAAATCACACTCACCACGCTCGGCCGGCTCAAGGAGCCAGAGCAGTTCGCCAACGTCATCATCCGCACTACGCCGGGGGGGCGAGTCGTCCGAATCCGGGACATCGGCCGCGTCGAACTCGGGGCCAAGAACCAAGACATTACCGCCAAGGTCGACGGCAAACCCACCGTGGGGCTGATCATCTTTCAACTGCCCGATGCCAATGCCCTGGACGTCGCGGACCGCATCCACGCGAAGATGGAGGAACTGAAAAAGGACTTCCCCGAAGACCTCACCTACGAAATCCAGTACGACACGACGCCCTACACGCGGGAGTGCATCCAGGAGGTGTTCAAGTCGCTTCGCGACGCCGTCATCCTGGTGGCCTTCGTGGTGCTCTTGTTCCTGCAAAACTGGCGTTCCGCCGTCATCCCGCTGATCGCCGTGCCGGTGGCCATTGTGGGCACGTTCGGCGTGATGGCCATCATGGGCTTCAGCCTCAACAACCTCACGCTCTTCGGGCTGGTGCTGGCCATTGGCATCGTCGTGGACGACGCGATCGTGGTGGTCGAGGCGGTGGAGCACCACATCGAAAGCGGGCTGGCCCCGCGCGAGGCCACGATCAAGGCCATGAGTCAGGTCTCCGGGCCGGTGATTGCCGTGGGACTCGTCCTCAGCGCGGTATTCGTGCCCTGCGCGTTCATCAGCGGCATCACGGGGCAGTTCTTCCGCCAGTTTGCCCTGACAATCGCCGCGTCGACGATTATTTCCACCTTCAACTCATTGACGCTCAGCCCGGCGCTGGCGGCCATGCTGTTGCGGCCGCGCGGTAAAGCCGGGCATGAGGCGCTGCCCAAGCTGCTCTACACCGCGGTCGGCGGATGGCTGGCATGGCGATTGCTCTCGCCTTGGCTGGTCGAGCGGATGGAGGGTCTCACGGCCCTGCCATCGGAGTTTGCACCTTACGTGATTGCGGCGACCCCGTGGGTCTTGGCCATCGTCGGCGCCGTCGCAGGCGGGCTGCTCGGGCTGGGTTTGAATGTCGTTTTGGGATGGGGTTTCGCGGCGTTCAATGCCGGCTTCCGTTTGGCCACCCGCGCCTACATTCGCGCGGTTGGCATGATGTTGCGAGTCAGCACGCTGGTGTTGGTGGTTTACGGCGGCTTGCTCATGCTCACCTACTGGCAGTTCATGGTGGCGCCCAAGGGATTCATCCCCACGCAGGACATGGGTTACCTCATGGTCGGCGTGCAACTGCCGGACGCGGCCTCGGCCGAGCGGACGCGGGACGTCATGGAGCGGTTGCAGAAAGTCTGCATGAACACGCCCGGAATCAAGCACCTCGTGACCCAGGCAGGCTCGTCCTTCTTGCTCAGCGCCAATGCCTCGAGTTTCGGATCGATGTTCGCGATCCTGGATATTTTTCCCAATCGCGAAGAGGCTGGGTTTTCAGCCGACGAGATCGCCGCCAAGCTGCGGGCGCAATGTGTCAAGGAGATTCCCGGGGCGATGGTCACGGTCTTGCCGGCGCCGCCGGTGCGCGGGGTGGGGCGGACGGGCGGATTCAAGTTCATGGTCGAAGACCGCGGCGATCTTGGCCTACCAACCCTGCAACAGCAGGCCGACAACCTCAACGAAAAAGGGAACCTGGAGCGCGATCCGAGAAATGAGAAACGGCCTTTGCTGACCATCGCGCCGAACGTCTTCCGCGCCAACACACCGCAGCTTTATGTCGACATGAACCGCCCTCAGTGCATATCGATGGGTGTCTCGCTGGCCGACGCCTTCAATACCCTGCAGATCTACCTCGGCTCGACGTACGTCAACGACTTCAACCTCTTCGGCCGTACCTGGCAAGTGATCGTGCAGGCCGACAGCAAGTTCCGCAATCAGGTTCAGGCAGCTCGGCAGCTTAAAGTGCGGAACAACGTGGGTACGATGGTTCCCATCGCCACCGTCGCCAATGTGCGCGAGGTGAACGGGCCACTGATCATCACTCGCTACAACATGTACCCGGCCGCAGCCATTCAAGGCACGGCAGGCCCCGGTGTCAGTTCCCGCCAAGCCATCGACCTCATGCAACAACTGGCCGACCGCGAGTTGCTGCACGACATGCATTACGAATGGACCGAACTGTCGTACCTGGAACTCCAGGCGGGCAATACGGCCATGATTATCTTCGGGCTGGCCGTGGTGATGGTGTTTTTGGTCCTGGCCGCGCAGTACGAGAGTTGGTCGATGCCGCTGGCCGTGATCCTGGTGGTGCCGATGTGCCTCCTGAGCGCAATCGTGGGTGTGACGTTCGTGCCGCTGAGTCTGCGTGGTCTGGGCGATCAGCTCGGTCGGGTCTCCACTGCGCTGGGGCACCTGATCCCCACGGGGATCGGCGCTGCCAACGCCCAGTTGGACATCAACATCTTCACGCAGATCGGTTTCGTGGTGCTCGTGGGTCTGGCGAGCAAGAACGCGATCCTGATCGTGGAGTTTGCCAAGCATCGGCGGGAGAGCGGCGAGTCGCGGCGCGAGGCGGCCCTGGATGCCTGCAAGCTCCGCCTGCGGCCCATCGTCATGACTTCCTTCGCCTTCATCCTGGGCGTTTTTCCGCTGCTGATCGGCCGCGGGGCAGGAGCTGAAATGCGCCGCACGCTGGGCACCGCCGTGTTCAGCGGCATGTTGGGGGTGACCCTCTTCGGCATCTTCCTCACGCCCGTGTTCTTCGTCGTCATCGACTGGTTGGGCACCACTCCAGTCTTCCAGTCTCGGCTGGCGCACAAGATTCGCTACGTGACGCTGAGCGTTCTTGGCGGAGGAATCGCCAGAATGGCGATTCGCCGCGCGGTACGCCACATGTGGACTGCTCGGTCGGATCGGACTGATCGGTCGGATCCTTCCACTGACAACTGACAACTAACCACAGACAACTTCCCCCATGTTCTCACGCTTCTTCATCCATCGACCGATCTTCGCCTCGGTGCTGTCGATCGTCATCACGCTGGCCGGGGGGATCGCCGTGTGGGTGTTGCCCGTCGCCCAGTATCCGGAGATTACGCCGCCCACCGTGGAGGTCTCGGCCTCGTATCCCGGCGCCGACGCCCAAACGGTAGCCAATACGGTGGCAGCCCCCATCGAACAGCAGGTCAACGGCGTCGAGGGCATGCTCTACATGTCTTCGCAATGCACGAATGACGGCGCCTATACGCTCACGGTGACGTTCAAGCTGGGAATCGACTTGAACATGGCCCAGGTGTTGGTGCAGAATCGCGTGGCGCTGGCCCAGCCGATCCTCCCCGACCTGGTGACGCGCAAAGGGGTAACGGTCAAGAAGAAGTCGCCCAACGTGCTGATGATCGTGAACCTCTCCTCGCCCGACAAAAGCCGGGACAACCTCTACCTGAGCAACTACGCCACGATCCAGTTGCGCGACGAACTGGCCCGGTTGCCCGGCGTGGGCGACATCACCTACCTGGGGCAGCGCGATTACAGCATGCGGCTCTGGCTGAATCCCGAAAAGATGTCGAAGCTGAACCTCACGGCCAGCGACGTGGTCTCCGCGATCCAGCAGCAGAATGCCCAGGTGGCGGCCGGGCAGATCGGCCAGCCCCCGGTGCCCGATGGCCAAGTGTTTCAATATACCATGACCACTCTGGGCCGATTGACCGATGTGGACCAATTCGGCGACATGACGCTCAAGACCGATGCCGAGGGGCGGATTGTCCATCTGCGGGACGTCGCCAACATCGAACTGGGTGCTCAAGGCTACGACCAGACCTGCACGCTGGACGGCAAGCCGTCCGTTGCCCTCTCCATCTACCAGTTGCCCGGCACCAATGCCCTGACAACGGCCAATAAGGTGCGGGAGAAGATGGAGGAACTCAAGGAGCGGTTTCCCGAAGGGCTGGAGTACTCGATCGTCTACGACACGACGCCCTTCATCAAGGAATCGATCAGCGAGGTGTTCGTCACACTCCGCGATGCGGTGCTGCTGGTGGCCTTCGTCGTGCTCCTGTTCCTACAGAATTGGCGATCGGCCGTCATTCCACTGATCGCCGTGCCGGTGGCCATCATCGGCACCTTTGCCGTGATGGCGGCCATGGGTTTCAGCCTCAATAACCTCACGCTCTTCGGCCTGGTGCTGGCCATTGGCATCGTCGTGGATGACGCGATCGTCGTGGTGGAGGCGGTGGAGCACCACATCGAGGCCGGCCTGCCGCCCAGGGAGGCCACGATCAAGGCCATGAGCCAGGTCTCCGGGCCGGTGATCGCCGTGGGTCTGGTCCTCAGCGCGGTCTTCATCCCCTGTGCGTTCATCAGCGGCATTACGGGACAGTTCTTCCGTCAATTCGCCTTGACGATCGCGGTCTCGACCGTGATTTCGGCGTTCAACTCGCTAACCCTCAGTCCGGCCCTGTCGGCATTACTCTTGCGACCCAAGGAGCAGGAGCGGCACGACGAAGTCTTGCCCCTGGCGGCCTTTCCGATACTGGGGGCGTGGCTGGGCTACGCAGCCCTGGCGCCTCGCCTGGCTGAATGGCTTGCCGCGCTGCATCTGGGCGGCCTGGAGAAGTTCCTGGCTGCGTCACCGTGGGTCGTGCCGGCGGTCTCGATTGCCGTGGGGACCGCTGCCGTGGGGATCTTCGCCAGGCGGCTAAACCGATTCACGGCCCGCTGCTTCCGAGCGTTCAACGTGGGCTTCAACCACTCCACCAACGTCTACACCCGTCTGGTGGGCATGGCCTTGCGGGTCAGCCTCCTGGTGCTCTTGGTTTACGGCGGCCTGCTCTACCTGACCTACTGGGGCTTCACCAACTCGCCCTCGGGTTTCATTCCCATGCAGGACAAGGGCTATCTGCTAGTCAACATTCAGCTTCCCGACGCGGCTTCGGTGGAGCGGACCCAGCGGGTCATGCACCGCATCGAGGAAATCGCCAGCAAGACCGAGGGCGTCAAGCACACCGTGGCCATCGCCGGGCAGTCAATCCTTCTGAGCGCCAACGCGCCAAACTTCGGTGCGATGTACGTCATGCTCCAGGATTTCCACGAGCGGACCGCCCAGGGGCTTTCCGGCGAGGCGATCGCCGCCACGCTCCAGGCCCGCTTCCAGGAAGAGATCAAGGACGGCCTGGTGGGCGTCTTCGGCGCCCCGCCGGTCGACGGCTTGGGCACGGCTGGCGGCTTCAAAATCATTATCGAAGACCGCGGCGACATGGGTTCAGCCGTGCTCCAGGAAGTGGGCGAGAAGATCGTCGACCGCGCCAGCCACGAGGTTACCGGCCTACAAGGATTGTTCAGCAGCTTCCGCGCCGACACTCCCTGGCTCTTCCTGGACATCGACCGCGATCAGGCCAAGACGATGGGCGTCTCCATGGCCGAGGTCTTTAATATGCTCCAGGTATACCTCGGCTCGCTCTACATCAACGACTTCAACCGCTTCGGCCGCACTTGGCAGGTGAACGTCCAGGCCGACGCTCAGTATCGCAAACAGTCCGAGGATCTCAAGCAGTTCAAGGTCCGCAATAATGCGGGGACGATGGTGCCGCTGGGCGCGATCTCCAGCATCCGCGCGATCAGCGGCCCGGTGATGATCTATCGCTACAACATGTATCCCTCGGCCCCGATCAACGGCGCGCCGGCCCCGGGCGTCAGTTCCGGCGAAGCCATCGGTATGATGCGGCGCGTGGCCAACGATCAGCTAGTTCACTCCATGCGGGCCGAATGGACCGAACTGGCCATGCTCCAACTTGAAACGGGCAATACGGCCATGTATGTGTTCGTGCTTGCCGTGGTGCTCGTGTTCCTGGTACTGGCCGCACAGTACGAAAGTTGGTCGCTGCCCCTGGCCGTGATCTTGGTGGTGCCAATGTGTCTACTCTGCTCGATCGCCGGCGTGTTCGTGGCCCAACTGGACGTCAATATCTTTACGCAGATCGGATTCGTGGTCCTGGTCGGCCTGGCGTGCAAAAATGCGATTCTGATCGTCGAATATGCCAAGCGGCAGTCGGAGCAGGGCAAGCCGCGATACGAGGCCACGTTGGCGGCCTGCAAACTGCGGCTGCGGCCAATCATCATGACTTCGCTGGCCTTCATTCTCGGCGTGGTGCCGCTGGTGCTTTCCGTGGGGGCAGGGGCCGAGATGCGCCGCACGCTCGGCACGGCCGTCTTTGCCGGGATGCTTGGCGTAACGCTCTTCGGCATCTTCCTCACGCCGGTCTTTTACAACGTCATCCAGTGGTGCAGCGAGTGGTATGCTGCTCGGCAGAAGGCGGATGCGTAACGCCGAAAGGCCAGTCTCTCAGTCGTGGCCCCTTGGTGCGGTCGGTCGTTTCGGCGAGGTCGGGAGAGAACCAAAAATTCGCACCCGCTGACGCTTCGTTTTTGCCCGCGGGCTCCATGTTGTGGCCACTGTTGTGGCCGGTCTCCGACCGAGCCACGCCGCCGACCGAAGGTCTCCCACGCACCCATGAAACCTTCGGTCGGGCGTTTCTGCGGGGCCGGAAGAGAACCAAAAATTCGCACCCGCTGACGCTTCGTTTTTGCCCGCAGGCGACCTCGCGGGCATTCAGCGTCTGATGCAATACATGACACGCCCCGTTTGGCGATCTGCTCCAGCGGAGCGGGTATTCGGGTGGGCACCGCTGGAGGCGGCGGCTGACAAGCGAGGGTACGCCAAAGGCTTTCGCACGAAAAACGGAGCGAACCGCCCACCGTACGATTGCGAAATTGACCCGAGAACTTCTTTGCTAGTAATGCACCACTAAGAAGGGTGCAGTCAGACCGTCTGGCACATAACTTAAATTTTTCCACCGGACGATTGAGAAGAGACTTTTTCCACTTAACACTGCGATTTTCGTTCATCTGTTCGGAAAAGCCAGTTCCCTGCCCGTTTTTAGTTGGAAGTAAGGTTTTAGACATAGTATAAGGTTGTAAGTGATTGCTGATAAATGACTTAAAAATATCGGACGGTTCTAATTGTAGGCATTGCTTTAACTATACCCTATCGATTAAAATAAATTGGCCATAAATTTAATCTTCCACCAGAGTGAGTATCATGGACTCGAATGTTTTCGTGTCGGCCAGCCCCGGTGAGTTGGTCCGTCTTCCTCGCGATCCGGTTACCGGCAATGAACATGCGTTTGTGCCAGCACCACTGCCTCCAAGCTGGGTTTTCCCAGGTCAACTTTGGCCTCTTCTTTCTGAGGCAAAGCAGCAATTGGGGATCCTTGAAGGAATTGGACGAACCTTGCCCAATCCAGGAATTCTATTGCGCCCTCTGGCCAATCGTGAAGCAATTCGCTCTTCCCGGCTTGAGGGCACTTTCGTCACGGCAACTGAACTATTGGTCTATGAAATGCAACCGCGGGAATCAACCTCTGAAGAGGATCCTACGAATGCACAACGAGAGGTTTTCAATTACCGTCTGGCGATGCAAGAAGGGTCGAAGAGCGAACTACCACTTTCCCTCCGGTTAATACGGCAATTCCATGAACGATTGATGACCGGAGTTCGCGGAAAGGATAAAACGCCGGGCCGTTTCCGTACCGGGCAAGTTGCGATAGGGTCTTCTCATCGTTTCGTTCCGCCGCCGCCACAGAGACTTATGGAATGTCTCGATCCGTTGGAAAAGTACTTTCACGCGAAGGGTTCCACCTTCGACCCGCTGGTGAATTGCTTTCTAATTCATTACCAATTTGAGACGATCCACCCATTTACAGATGGCAACGGTCGAGTTGGCAGACTTCTCCTGGCGCTTATGATCAAAGAGTTTTGCGGCTTGTCGAAACCATGGATTTACATGAGCGAGTACTACGACCAGCGCCGGGAAGAATACGCGGACAGGCTCTTCAATATTAGCACTAGAGCAGACTGGGATGGTTGGGTCGAGTTCTGCCTGAAGGGAATAGTTCTTCAAGCCAAGGACACCATCCAACGTTGTGATCGCTTGCAAAGGATCAAAGATGACTACATGAAGAAAGCCAGGGAAGTCGGTGGCGATATCCGCCTCACCCAGATTGTGGAAGATATATTCCAATCTCCGTTTATCCGGGTAGCAAGCTTACCCGCAAAGCTTCAGATAACTTACCCAACTGCAAAGAAAGACATTGAGCGGTTGGTTGAGGCAGGAATTCTAAGCGAGTTAGAAAACCTCAGTCCAAAGACGTACTACGCGCCTGACGTTTTCAATATCGCTTACGCTGAAATGGAATAGGGCAGAGACCTTCTAATTCTCACCGATGACCCGTCGGCCCAGAGACGGTACGCGCATACTGCGGAAGACACCCCCAGACAAGCCATAAACTTCCCACCAACTTCCCACCAGGATGCAGTATGACCGGCAGGAATCTTCGCTCAAGAGACTTCAACCGTGGAGCGGAGGGGGCCATGCGGGGAGTGCGACAATTGCCGCACTCCCCGCATGGCCCCCCCTGTCAGGGCAATTTAGAAATGTCACATCGCGAGCAACTTAGAAATGTCATACTGGTGACGTTTCTGGGGGCACGATGGGAAAATTGCTTCTGAGT
>Ga0209697_10001161_pt1 | contig 41786 bp, 34 predicted proteins | sample AliMusrvi5mmetaG_FD_184115 | JGI IMG/M metagenome (GOLD analysis project Ga0209697, IMG submission 184115) | Freshwater lake bacterial and archeal communities from Alinen Mustajarvi, Finland, to study Microbial Dark Matter (Phase II) - Alinen... | ecosystem: Environmental > Aquatic > Freshwater...
TCGCCTGAAGTATTTAGTTCAGCCAATTTGATTGACTGAACAATAGCATCTTTCTGCTCTTTGGTGAAAAAATTACTTGCTGTTTTCATTGAATTGTTTTCCTACATCTGGAGCATTTTCAGCGCCTTCTTTAGCTGCAAAGTTAGATTTTAGTTGGAATTCGCCGGGAGCTGCATACCAGCCAAGAAATATCCTGCGCCAGAAACCACGAATAAAATAATTATAATTATTCACAGCCGCATTGTATTTATCACGTGAAAGATTGATGCGATTTTCAGTTCCTTCAAGTTGCACTTGCAATCCTTGAAATGCTTCTGTTGTTTTGATTTGCGGATAAGCTTCAAAAGCTAAATTTATCGCAGTATTAATTTTCTTACCCATCATTTCCATTTGTTCCGGTGTCTTTGCATTGACAATACCTGCGCGTGCTTGCGTTACCTGAACTAATAAACTCTTTTCAAAATCAGCAGATGCTTTCACTGTTGAAACAAGATTCGGAATCAAGTCAGCTCTGCGCTGATACGAAGACTGTACGTCTCCCCATTTGTTTTTAACTATTTCCTGATCAGCCAGTGCATCGTCATAGACCTTGCTACTACTGATAACAACCTGATAGGCTATTAATCCTAAAAAAATAAGACCACAAATAATAGATAATAAAACAATCCATGTTTTTAAAAATAATTTTAAATATTCATTAGTCCTAGACAAATAAACTACAACTGCAATAAGGATTAAAAAAATAATAATTAGTGTCATAATATTTAATAATTTATAAATTTATAAAAAGCTAAATTACAAAAACTTTAAACATATTTTTTTTATATAGTTTAAATTAATTCCAAACTACGTTTCACAAAGTTCGTCAGATCACTGCCTTTGAGCATATTTTGTGAAAGTAGCGCCAAATCCGTAGTTTGCTTGATTAACTTCTCTTGTTTTTCAACATCTGCTTCATTCAGCATTTTTGAAATCAACGGATGATTTGAATTAACAACCATATTGTAGGTTGCCGGCATATCACCAAAATAATTCATGCCACCGCCAAGTTCCTGCATATCTTTCATACGACGCATAAACTCTAATTGCGTAATGATAACTGGCTGATCCGTTTCACTCAAACTTTCAAACAAAACAGTGAATTTATTTTTATCAATCACTTTCTCAAAAACAAGTTTCAATTTGTCTTCTTCTTCTTTTGCAAGTTTTGAAGGTTGTAATTCTTCTTTGTTTATCAGCTTATCAATTACGTCTGCATCAACACGTGCGAAAGTAGAATCTTTCAGTTTATGTTCTAAAGTATTGATAAAATGGCTGTCCAACGGTGTATCAAAAACTAACACATCATACCCTTTTCCATTTGCTGATTGAATATAGCTGTGTTGCGCTTCCTGATTGGTGGTATAGAGATATACAATTTTCTTTTCTTTATCTATTTGAATATCCTTTATTTTATCTTCATATTCTTTTAAAGTAAAATATTTACCATCTGTGTTTTTCAATAAATAAAATTTCTCAGTGCGTTCATAGAATTTATCATCCGACAACATGCCGTATTCAATGAAAAGCTTGATATCATCCCATTTCTTTTCAAAATCTTCTCTGTTGTTTTTAAAAAGTTCTTCCAATTTTTCAGCTACTTTTTTTGTGATATGACCTGAAATCTTTTTCACATTCTGATCACTTTGAAGATAACTTCTTGAAACATTTAACGGAATATCAGGTGAATCAAGCACTCCGTGCAATAACATTAAAAAGTCAGGAACAATACCTTCGACAGAATCTGTTACAAACACTTGGTTGCAGTAAAGCTGAATTTTATCTTTTTGAACTTCAAAATTCTTTTTCAATTTTGGAAAATAAAGAATACCTGTCAATTTGAAAGGATAATCCACATTGAGATGAATGTTGAACAATGGTTCCTGAAAATTCATCGGATACAATTCTCTGTAGAAACTTTTATAATCTTCATCTTTCAAATCTGTTGGTTTCAATGTCCATGCAGGTTTTGTATTGTTGATCATGCGTGGAACTTCAATCTCGCGGGTTTTAGGATTTCCCTTGTCGTCTTTTTCTCCTTCAATTTCTTCTGTTTTCTTTTCTGTGCCAAATTGAATTGGAACAGGCAAAAATTTACAATATTTTTTCAGCAAATCGAGCAAACGATGTTCTTCCAAATAATCTTCATTTTCTTTATTTACATATAAAATTATTTCTGTGCCACGTGTTGTTTTGTCTGTTTCTTCCAGCGAATATTCAGGACTTCCGTCGCATTCCCATCTTACAGATTTTGTGTTTGGCCCTTTTTGATATGTCTTTGTAATGATCTCAACCTTATCAGCTACCATGAATGAAGAATAAAAACCAAGACCGAAATGCCCAATCAATGCATTCATTTCTGCCTGACTTTTTGCTTTGAATTTTTTCACAAATTCTTCAGCGCCCGAAAAAGCAATCTGATTGATATACTTTTCGACTTCTTCACCAGTCATACCAATGCCTTTATCCTTGACAGTGATTGTCTTTTTCTTTTTATCAATAGAAACCTCAATGGTAATATCTCCCAGTTCATCTTTGTATTTACCAAGCGTGGCAAGAGTTTTAAGCTTTTGCGTTGCATCTACTGCATTTGACACCAATTCACGCAAAAATATTTCATGATCTGAATAAAGAAATTTTTTAATAATAGGAAAAATGTTTTCAGTCTGAACATTGATTTGACCTTTTTTCATCTGTATCGTTTTATAATTAAATTAATAAAATTAAAAATTGTGTTATGTATAACTCAAACTTTATGCCATCAAAATATCAATGACAAAATGTCGGAAACTTAAAACTATCAAGATAATTTAATAATCCGTCAACTTATACCAGAACGATACGATTTATAACATCTATCTAAACACAAAATTTGCGTAATTAAAAAAAAACATGTAGGTTTGAACTCATTAAAAATCATATGATAATCAGGTATTTTCATGAGGAAAAAACTATTTGCAACCAAATCCATTCAACATTTACAAGATGAGGCGCAAGCCAATGAACATGGACTGAAGCGGGCATTAACATCTCTCAACCTTGTTAATCTTGGCATTGGAGCTATCATCGGTGCCGGAATATTTGTTATCACTGGTTCTGCTGCCGCACAATATGCCGGTCCGGGCATTGTACTTTCCTTTGTTATTTCAGGTATTGCCTGCGCCTTCGCCGGTTTGTGCTATGCCGAATTTGCATCCATGTTGCCCATTTCAGGCAGCGCCTACACTTACGCCTACGCAACACTTGGCGAATTTCTCGCTTGGATAATCGGCTGGGATCTTGTACTCGAATATTTATTTGCTGCATCCACCGTATCTGTCGGCTGGTCGGGATATTTAGTAAGTTTTTTAAAAGATTTTAATATTGTAATTCCTGCTCAACTCACAGCCGCCACAAATTCCATATTAGTCAACGTACCTCATATTGGCTGGAAACCAATAACACATGAATTAACCAACGAACTACTAAAATCAGGAATCAATATACAATCATTACCACACATGTCAGCAATATGCAATTTGCCCGCCATGTTGGTTGTAATAATTGTAACTATATTACTTATCGTTGGTATTAAAGAATCCGCAGGCTTCAACAATATCATGGTTTTCACAAAGGTTTCCGTAATTATTTTATTTATTGGAATTGGGTTTGCATTTGTAAAAATGGGAAATCTTCATCCATTCATTCCTCGCAACTCCAGTGATATCAGAGATTACAATTGGTCTCATTTTTCTTTCTCTAATTTTTTCACATACTTATTTAAAGATTTTGGGCAATACGGATTCAGCGGCATACTGCGCGGCGCAGGCGTTATCTTTTTTGCTTACATTGGTTTTGATGCAGTGTCAACTGCAGCGCAGGAAGCAAAGAATCCTCAAAAAGATATGCCTTTCGGAATCCTCGGTTCATTAGGCATTTCAACTGTTTTATATATTCTTGTTGCCATTGTTTTGACCGGAGTTGTGAGCTATACAAAACTAAACGTTTCAGACCCTATCGCTGTTGGCGTTGACGCTATGGGCAATATGATGTGGCTTCGACATGTCATTAAAATCGCAGCATTGGCAGGATTAAGCTCGGTTGTATTGGTTTTACTGATGGCGCAACCACGCGTTTTCTATTCCATGTCTAAAGATGGATTACTTCCACCAATGTTCTCCAAAGTACATACAAAATTTAAAACACCTTATATAAGTTCATTAATTACAGGAGTTGCAGCAGTGGTCATTGCAGGCACTTTACCAATTGATGTATTGCATCAACTAGTTTCAATAGGAACTTTATTTGCTTTTGTGATCGTTTGTATAAGTATTATCGTTTTGAGAAAACAAAAACCGGATATTCATCGTCCATTCAAAACACCTTGGGTGCCTTGGGTTCCAATATTAGGTGCACTTTTCTGTTTACTGCAAATGTCTTCACTCCCATTACCCACTTGGGAACGATTATTTGTCTGGATGGCAATCGGCATAGTTATATATCTAACATACGGAATCAAAAAAAGTAAATTGAGAAAGAAATAATTTACTATTGCCTTTCTAAACTCTTAACTGTTGTTAACATCTGTTGATAATAAAAATCAAGCTGATTTTTTCTGTTTACTTTTTTTTATATTTTTGTCAACGTAAATGGTAAAACAATTTCTTTCTGAAATTGTTTGCAAGGGAATCAGGTGAAAATCCTGAATAGTACCCGCTGCTGTAAGCTCTTTAATTCATTGAACATATCTGCCACTGATCGCCGAAAGGCGTTTGGGAAGGCGTTCAATTGAGGAGTAAGTCAGAAGACCTGCCAGATTACATTTTATATTTGCTGCTTTCGGGGAAAAAAGCGTTAAAATAAATTATAGATTTTTTTTAATTTATTTTCATTAAAAATTCCACCGTTTGTTGCAAATGATTTAAGTGCTGAACTTTAAATTATTTGTAATGGATTTTTTTAAAAAGCTATTAATACCAATAGCAATCGTTTGCATAAATGATTCGTTTGGACAAAAAAAGTCCTTGACGGATTCCATTTTTCGAATAAAGGAATTTTCAGTTATCGGGAATAAGACCAAACAATTTTCTATTGGTAATCATATTCAAACAATTGATTCTACTATAATACAGAAATATTCTACCGGAAACATCGGAGATTTGATTAGTCAAAACAGCAATATTCAAGTCAATGATCAAAATGGTGGATTATCCACAATATCAATCAGAGGAACGGGCCCAAATCACACTGCAATATTGTGGAATGGTTTTAATTTACAAGACATTCTTAATGGAATGGCAAATATGTATTTGCTACCAGTAAATCTATTTGACGAAATTGATATTCAATATGGCGGCAATGGCGCTTTGTATGGCAGTGGAGCCATAGGTGGAGCAATAAGCCTAAACAATTCTGAAACTTTTAATAAAGGTATTCAAACTTTTTTAGCAGCTTCAGCAGGAAGTTTCTCAAACTACTACGAAAGCTCAGGTTTTACAATTAGTCGGAAAGATTATATTGGAAATATTAGACTTTACCATCAGTCAGCACAGAATAATTATCCTTATCAAGTCAAAGGATTTGCAGATAGTTTGCAAAAAATGAATAATGATGCAACCGACAATTACGGATTGTTGATGGATAATATTTTTAAACTAAATGAAAAACAAAAAGCTGGCATTCACTTTTGGTTTCAAGATAATACGAATCAGGTTCCCGCTGCTGAAGGAGGACTGAGTCTTGCACACAAAAAAGATAAATCATATCGTATTGCTGCCGACTGGAGCAGACAAGCTGATAAAATAGATTTATTTTTTAGAACTGCTTTGTTTAATACTTTTTTAAATTATGATAATTCCATTACAAGAGAACATGCACTCCATCAATCCCTTATTTCTGTAAGCGAATGTGAAAGCAATATTAAAATTAATCGTTCAAATAAATTAAATTTCGGTTTGAACTATACAATGGAAGACGGCATTTCTACTAACTTTTCCGAACATCAACAACGAAATAGAGCCAGTATTTTCGGTTCGTATAAATATACTTCAAAAAATAATAAATTTAAATTTGTATTAAGTGCAAGAGATGAATTGATTAATTTCACATCAAGCAGTCCCACTTTTTCTGTAGGTATAAATAAAGAATTAGGAAAAATAATAAATCTACGAACAAATGTTTCGCGCAATTATCGCGTGCCTACATTTAACGATCTTTACTGGACTGCATGGGGAAATCCTAATCTTGTTCCAGAAAAAGGGTATGGCGAAGAAATTGGTTTTGATATTCATCCAAAGAAAAAATATTCCCCGAATTTCAGTTTGACATTTTTCAATAATAATGTTACCGATTGGATTATCTGGTTGCCCGATTCCACTTGGCATCCGCACAATCTGAATACAGTTTGGTCGAGAGGAATTGAAAGCAATATAAATTATTTTTTAAAACTTGGGCAATTAAATTTTAATTTGTCTGGTTTTTACACGTATGTTCTCACGACCAATGAAACCAAGGTATCTGGCATTAATCCAGAATTACATAAGCAACTTGTAAATATTCCAAAAAATAAATTAGCTGCAAATTTCTCTGTAGAATATAAAAATTACTCATTCACATTCTCCGAATGCTTTGTGGGACTAAGATATTCCGAAGCTGACAATTCAGCTTCTGTTGATCCATATACTATTTGCAATATTATTGTTTCTAAAAAAATCAATCTTCAAAATTTTGCAATATGTCTGGATGCGAGGATTAACAATATTTTTGATCAAAGCTATGAGATTATAAAAAATTATCCAATGCCCATGCGCAATTATCAAATAGGACTTAAAATACTTTTTAATAAACCAAATAAACTAAATTAATTAAACATTAAAAAAAATGAAAAACAAAAAAATGAAATCACTCCTGTTGATGGCAGCAATCGTGCCTACTTTACTAATTACTTCATGCAGAAAAGACAAAACTGATGATGGCTTTTCTATAAACACAACCAAAGGTGTTTTTGTTGTTGACCAAGGCGCTTATGGAAAAGTGAATGCAGGAATAAGTTTTTTTGAAAGAAATTCAAAAACTATGACAAATGATATTTTCAACAAAGTAAATGGCAGATCACTTGGTGATGTAGCGCAATCAATGGGCGAAGCGAATGGTAAATATTATATTGTAATAAACAATTCTAATAAAATTGAAGTTGTAAATAAAAATAATTTTATTTCTGAAGGCACAATCAAGGGAGTAAATATGCCTCGTTATTTTCTTCAAATAGATAGTTCAAAAGCATATGTAACAGAATGGGGAAATGGCGATGGCGGAAAAGTTGATGTAATTAATCTTAAAACAAATCAAGTAACTACAACGATTAAAGTTGGTGAAGGCGCAGAAAATTTAATATTAGACAACAATAAAGTTTATGTAGCAAATTCAGGTGGATTTTCAAATGCTAAAACACTTTCTGTTATTAATACTTTAACCGATAAAGTGGATACCACATTTGAAATAGGCGATAATCCTAATAGTTTAGCACTTGATGTGAATGGAAAATTATGGGCTCTTTGCGGAGGGAAATATAATCCTGATTGGTCTTTTGCTACTTATGGTTCGTTGGTTCGCATTAATCTTACAACAAATGCTATTGAACAAACAGTTTCATTTACATCTCAATTTATGCAACCTACCAATTTAATTGTTAATCCTACAAAAGATATTCTTTATTATTGCCATAACGATAATGTTTATTCTTTTCATATTAACGCTACAACACTTGAAAATACTCCAAAAATCAATAAAAATATTAATGGAATGTTTATTGATAAAGCAAGTAATTATTTTTACGTAGCAGATGCAAAAGGGTTTAAAGTGAATGGTTGGATTTATAGATATGACCTAAACTTTGCGCCAATTGATTCGTTTGAAGTAGGCATAGCTCCAAGCTTTTTCTATTCAAATTAATTTTTTTAACATTAAAACATCAGATATTGAAATTTAGGTTTTAGAATTAGGGCTATGAGTTTTTTATTAAATTTATACCATTAATTCTAAAACTTAAAAAATGAAAAAAAATATTTCACTTATTGTTTTTTCTATTTTCTTTTTCATTACAGGATTCAAAAGCAGCAATTTTACTGGCACTTCAAACAATGAAGACTTAACAAAATTTGTAAATGTATTTATAGGAACCGGTGGACACGGACATACGTATCCCGGAGCCACCACTCCTTTTGGCTTGGTGCAATTGAGTCCCGACTGCGAAACGTCAGGCTGGGACTGGTGTTCAGGCTATCATTATTCAGATTCAACTATAATTGGTTTTAGTCACACACATTTAAGTGGCACTGGGCGCGGAGATCTGGGCGATGTGCTTATTATGCCATATCTTGGCAATCTAAAACTTAATGCCGGTACAAAAGGAAAACCAAAAGAAGGTTATCGTGCACGATTCTCTCATGCTGATGAAAAAGCTGAACCTGGATACTATTCAGTTTTTTTAAAAGATGATAAAATAAAAGTTGAGCTAACAGCCACGCCCAGTACAGGTTTTCATCAATATACTTTTCAAAAATCAGATAATGTGAATATTGTAATTGATCTTTTTAGCGTTATAAATAATTATAAAATTTCTGAAAGTGAAATTACTGTTGAAAATGATTCAACAATTACAGGTTTCAGGATTGTCAATGGTTGGTCGCCAATCCGAAATGTTTATTTTGCAATAAAAATTTCTAAACCTTTTAAGAATCCAATATTTTATGAAGGTGAAAACAAAATAATTAAAAATATTAATTTCAGAAAAATCAATGGAGCTTTAAAATGCTTTCTTTCTTTTAAAACTTCTGAAAATGAAAAAATAAAAATTAAAGTTGGCATCTCAACTGTATCTAAAGAAAGCGCAATGATGTCTTTAAACAAAGAAATTCCTGATTGGAATTTTGAAAAAATAAAAAAACAAGCAAAAGAACTTTGGAATAAAGAATTAAATAAAATTAAAATTGAAGGAAGCTTAAAACAAAAAGAAATTTTTTATACAGCATTTTATCACACGCTTGTAGTTCCTAATCAAATCGCTGATTACAACGGTCAATATACCGGATCAGACAATAAAGTTCATCAGGCAAAAAACGGAAAATATTATTCCACCTTTTCATTGTGGGATACATATCGAGCTGCAAATCCTTTATACACAATAGTTGAAGACGACAAAGTGCCTGATTTTATTAATACAATGCTTGATCATTTTGATCAAAATAATTATCTTCCGATGTGGCCATTATGGGGCGGAGAAACAAATTGCATGATTGGGAATCATTCTATTCCTGTTATTGTTGATGCGTATTTAAAAGGAATTAAAGGATTTGATGTACAGAAAGCGTATGAAGCAATAAAAAGTTCTTCAACAAAAAATCATACAAAATCATCATGGGATATATTTTTTAAATATGGTTATTTACCAGTTGATAATGACGAACAAACTGTTTCAAAAACATTAGAAATGTGCTATGATGATTGGTGTGTAGCCCAAATGGCTAAAGCATTAGGTAAAACTGAAGATTATAATTATTTTATGTATATGTCAACTTTTTATAAAAATCTTTTTGATGCAAAAACTGGTTTTATGAGAGGGAAAAACAAGTTAGGCGAATGGAAAACTCCTTTCAATCCCTTTGCAATTGACTGGTCGAGCTATACAGAAGCCAATGCTTGGCAATATTCATTTTATGTTCCACAAGATGTTCAAGAAATGATTAAAATAATGGGTGGAAATGAAAAATTTGTTGCAAAACTTGATTCATTATTTACAGTAAATAGTAAAATCGAAGGCGAATCTGTTGATGTATCAGGGCTTATCGGGCAATATGCACACGGCAATGAACCAAGTCATCACATTGCCTATTTATTTAATTATACTGACCAACCTTGGAAAACACAATATTATGCGAATAAGATTTTAACTACTCAATACCGCAACGAACCTGACGGCTACTGCGGAAATGAAGATTGCGGACAAATGTCAGCATGGTATATTTTAAGCAGCATGGGCATTTATCCTGTTAATCCTGCAAATGGCAGATATGATCTCGGATCTCCTATCCTTCCAAAAGCAGAAATAATATTAAGTAATGGAAATATTTTTTCTGTTATTGCACATAATGTGAATGACAAAAATATTTATATTGAAAATGTTTTGTTGAATGGAAAGCCTTATGACAAAGGCTTTATAACACATAACGATATTTTAAGCGGAGCAAAACTAGAATTCTTCATGACAGATAAACCAAACAAAAATTTAATTTTTAATTATTAAATCAAAAATATCTCTATCATTGAAACAGTAATAATGTTTGAATTTTAGTTAGTTAAGATAATAGATAATTATTAAAAACTGCGTATATTTGTTCTTAATAAATTCAAAACAAGCATGAAAAAAATTACAATTATATATATTCTTTTTTTAACTACATTAAGTATTAATCTTTTACAAGCACAAAATCTACCAAATGCAAATTTTGAAAATTGGACCGATGGGATGTTTTCCGAACCTGTTAGTTGGAAAACATTAAATACTACAATGGCTGGTAGATATAGTGGCATTACCACAACACAATCTAAAGATGCATATTCAGATACTTTGGCTGTACAACTTCTGTCAAAGAGAGTCAACCCACGTGGAATGCCTATAAATTTTGAAGCTCCGGGTGTTTTAACATTGGGCAGAATAGATATTGATTATCCATTATGCGATGAAATGAAAGTTTTTGGTGGTCTGCAAATAACAACCAAGCCACAATCTCTAAAAGGATTTCTTAAATTTTTTCCAGTTGATTCAATTAAAGATTCAGCGCTTATAACTTTTTATTCAATGAAATACTTTAAAGATTCTATCAAAATTTATCAAGATTCTATGAAATATTTTAAAGATTCTATGTCTATTCATAAAGATTCTATGAAATATATTTTGTATTCCTTTAAAGTAAATTATTTTTCTCTTTATCCTGATACAATTGCTGTTGGGCAAAAATATTTTACACAAGCAATCACCAATTTCCAACCTTTTGAAGTACCTATTAAATATATAAAAAACGAACAGGCAGATACGATGAATATTATAATTATGTCTTCCACGTTTAACGGTGCTGGAATTGGCTATATGCTTATTGTTGATAGTTTATGGCTGGATACTGTTACAGTGATTAATTCTATTGAAAAACCTGACTTACATACATCTTTGATAGTCTATCCAAATCCAGCAACATCACATTTATACATTAAAAATAATAATGTTATTAGTCAACCTTCATTATATAAAATTTTCAATTTATTAGGCGGGTTGGTTCAATCCTATTCATTACAATCTACTTCAGAAAATGTCTATGACATGGATGTATCAAGTCTTACAAATGGAATTTATCTTTTAGAATATACTCAAGAAGGTAAAATTCAGCATAAGAAAATTGTAATCAATAAATAATTCTTCGCTTAAAAACTATGCAAGTTAAACGTTTCGGTGTTTCATTGGATGAAGATTTATTGACTATTCTTGATACTTTCGTTAAAAATGAAAAATTTCCGAATCGTTCGCAAGCCATACGTTTCCTGATAAAGAAAAATACTGTAGAAGAAAAATGGAAAGGGAATAAAGTAGTTGCTGGTGCAATCATTCTTGTTTACGACCATCATAAACGCGAATTGCAAAATATATCTACTCAAATTCAACATGATTATCATCATTTGATTTTATGCGTTCAACATGTTCATCTTGATCATCACAATTGCCTTGAAACGATTGCTGTCAAAGGAAAGGCAAAAGAGCTTACCGAATTAGCCGATAAATTAAAAGCTATCAAAGGAATCAAACACAGCAAGCTTGTGATGAGTACTGTAGATTAAAATTACTTTTTTAAATATATCATTTATTTGAATTTAATATTCAAAAGCTAATTTCATTTCAAAATTTCAAAAATATTTACACTTATAATAATTTATGATTTATAATTAAAATTAAGATTGTCATTACACATTATCACAATAAACAAAAATATTAAAATACTTTAAAATAATATTAGTTATTTTAAATTTAATTCGTAAATTTGCAAAAAATATAATATTATGTGTGGAATAGCAGCTTATACAGGTAGAAATCTTGAAATAAAGCAAAGATTTGAAAAAGAATTTCAAAAAATCAAACATAGAGGTCCAGATAATACTACAATTTTAGACTTGAATGAAAACGGTTGGTTAGGGTTTCATCGTTTAATGATTGTTGATCTCTCTGAAAAAGGGAATCAACCATTAATACAAAATCATATTCATCTTATTTGCAATGGTGAAATTTATAATGATCATAACTTGCGTAAGCAATATAATGCTTTTCCTTTCAAATCAACATCAGATTGCGAAAGCATTATTCCATTGTATCTTGATAAAGGAATAGAACAAACTGTAAAACTTCTGGATGCTGAATTTGCATTTGTTCTTTTTGATATGAATTTAAAAAAATATTTTGCCGCTCGTGATCCAATTGGAATTCGTCCGTTATTTTACGGTTATGCTGATGATGGCGCCATTATGTTTGCCAGCGAAATGAAACCATTGCACAATCTTTGTAAGGTAGTTAAACCTTTTCCTCCAGGACACTATTATGATGGAGAAAAATTCATTCTTTACAGAGATATTACAGATGTCAAGCCAAACAATGATTCCATTGAAGTTATTTATGAAAAAATCTCAGAATACTTAATTAAAAGTGTTGAAAAAAGATTACAGGCAGATGCTCCTCTTGGTTTTCTATTGAGCGGAGGTCTTGATTCAAGCCTTGTTTCAGCTATTGGCGCACGATTGATGCATAAACCTATAAAAACTTTTGCTGTAGGAATGAACGTTGGTGCCATTGATTTAAAATGGGCAAAAATAGCCGCAGACTTCATTGGTGCTGATCATACTGAAATAATATTCACAAAAGAAGATGTACTTGAAACATTAAATGAACTAATTTATTTACTTGAAACATGGGATATCACGACCATCAGAGCTTCTATGGGAATGTATATCATGTGCAAAAGCATTTTCAAAAATACATCTGTCAGAACATTATTAACTGGTGAAATAAGTGATGAATTGTTCGGTTACAAATACACAGACTTTGCACCAAATGCAGCAGAGTTCCAAAAAGAAGCTGTAAAACGAATTCAAGAAATATATTTATATGATGTGCTTCGTGCTGATAGAAGTCTTGCAGGCGCAAGCCTTGAAGCGAGAGTTCCTTTTGGTGATCTTCAGTTTGCCGAATATGTAATGAGCATTCCGGCAGAAAAAAAGATGAATTCAACAGGCATAGGGAAATATATGCTTAGAAAAAGTTTTGAAAAACATAATCTTCTTCCTGAAAGTATTCTTTGGCGCGAAAAAGCAGCCTTCTCTGATGCCGTAGGACACAGCATGGTTGATTATCTGAAAGAACATGCAGAATCAAAATATTCAGATGCTGATGTTATTCTTGCTGCAAAGAAATATCCTTATTGTCCACCATTCACAAAGGAATCGCTGATGTATCGTGATATTTTCGAAGAAAGTTTCCCAGAAAGAGCTGATGTGATTAAAGATTTCTGGATGCCAAATAAAAACTGGGAAAACTGCAATGTGAATGATCCCAGTGCACGTGCATTGCCAAATTATGGTAAAAGCGGCGAATAACAATTACATACCTTGACCGGTCAACCGAACTAAGGTTAAATAATAATTACGATCAAGCGGTAAACGCATATTACCTGCGGTTTGCATATCTTTCAACGCCTCTAGATATTTGCCAAGCGCATAATATGTTTTTGAGCGATTCACATACACTTCAGCAATATCAGGCTTAATCTGAATTGCTTTATTAAAATATTCAAGCGCTTCATTATATTGTTTTAACTGGTGTTTCACTAAACCCAAATAATTGAAAAGGTCTGTTCGCTTGGGATTCATTCTTATTGCACTTTCAAAATCATTTAATGCCTGTGCATAATTTCCCTGATTGTAATAATCAAAACCTCTGAAATAATAAGCTTCATCATTATTTGGTTTACGTTTAAGAAAATAATCAATATCAGCAATTGATGAATCATACTTCATAGTGCGGAAATAGGCAATTCCACGCCACAAATAGGCGCTGGTGTCTTCAGGTTTAATTTTTAAGTATCTGTTATAATCAGGAATAGCTTCTTTGAACATTTGCAAAGTACTATAAGTATTCGCTCTACCAATCCATGGGTCTCCCTTGTCCTGTCTTTGTTTTAACGAATTTGTAAAATCCTCCAATGCTTCTTTAAACTTATTTACATTAAAATAAAGAACTCCTCTATTGGTCAATGCTCCTTCATTCTTCGGGTCAATGACAAGACACTTATTAAAATAAAAAATCGCTTTATCATTTTCTTTTCCCCATTTGTAATAATAATAACCAAGATTATTATATGCAAAAGGAAGTTGTGGATTTTTTTCAGCAAGGTCAATGAACAGCTTATCCCCTTTTTCCCAGACTTTCACACGATCAAAAGTGATATACATAAAAATAATTGACGATAAAATAACAAACGCATACACCAATGGCTTAAGTTTTTCTTTATTAAGAATAATCCAATCGAGCCCACTGCCGATAATAAAAAACAAACCGATGTATGGCACGTATGTGTAGCGTTCAGAAAGAATGGCGCCCCCCACAGGCAAAAGCTGAATGACAAGAACTATCGTTATAAAAAACCACAATACACCAAAGAATACAACCTTAGTTTTTCGCCACGAAAACCAAACAAAAGCAGCAAGTGCAATCACAAACAAAGGCGCCAACTGATAAATCAATGGAAGATGCCCGCCAATCCTGTCAGGATAAGCATACATCGGCATAAGATTTATCGGAACAAACATTTTTGCAATGTATGTCATGGTTGCATAGCTTGCTAACATTAATCGTTCGGGTATATTAAATAATGGTGTCAAATCTTGAATGGCATGTGCTTCTCCCTGCGATAGTATGGCAAGTATACCAAACACCAGCGCCATCATGAAGAAGCCTGATTTTTCAATGATATTTGTAAGAAAAAAATTTCCTTTAAATTCATTTTTTCTAAAAAAGATGATTGATAATACAACTGAAAAGGCTGAAAAACCTATGGTCATAAACCATAAGATCATTGAAGCCATATTTGTTTTTGCAGAAGCATCTGTTGCCGGATCTTTTTTATTTAACCAAAATGAAACTATGACAATTATAAAACTTAAAATATTTACATACGTTGACGAACGCAGTTGTGAACGATTCAGTGAATAATTTCTGTCTTGAAATAAGTCTATAAGCACCATGACTAAAGGCAAAATGACAGCCGCAGATTTTGAAAGCATAGACAAACTGAAAAATAAAATTCCAAAATACAAGAACCGCCCTTCTGTTTTATTCTTAAACGCATAGTAATAATAACTTATCAGCGAAATAAGAAAAAAGAAAGTATATAAAACATCTTTACGTTCCGAAATCCACGCCACAGACTCCACATGCATGGGATGAATACCGAAAAACAAGGCTGTGAAAAAAGACACCTCCGTCCTACCCTTTGCTATCAGCTGTATCAGAAAGAAAACAAGAAATACATCCAATAAATGAATCACTAAATTATTGAAATGATACAGGAATGGTGATTCTTTCACCAATGAATATTCAAGAGCATAGAATGTAGTTGTCAACGGATGATAATTTCCTTTATAGAAGGTTGACCAGATATTTTCAAGGTTTGGAATAGTGAGATGATGCACATTCAAATCTTCAATAATATAACCACCATCATCCCAGTTTGGAATCAGTCCATTGGTGAGCGAACCGGAATAAGCAAGCGCTGTTGCAATTAAAGCTATCAACAAATAAAGTTTACTTTTCTTTGTCCAAAAAGAAAAACCTTTGTCAGCTATTGAATCGAGCTGAACTGCTTGTACGCTCGCATCCTTACTGTTTTTTTTAATATGCTGATGTTTCTTCTTTGCCATAATATTTATATGCTATCAAATTTCAAATGTAAAATTATATTTTTTTACTATATCTGCAAAAACAGAAATTAATAAAAATAAAAAACTGAATTCATTCAATAAACAAATTCAGTTTTAAGATAAATTTAAATACTATTTTCAGATGATATAATTCCAATTAAAAATATCAGGTTCATCACCCAGTTGAATACCTTTCAATCTATTGTAAAGTTTAGTAGAAACAACTCCTGCTTTTCCATCTTTACAATACTCCCAAGTTTTGCCTGATTGCCTGTCAACAATTTTTTTAATTGGAGTAATAACAGCAGCTGTGCCGCAAGCACCCACTTCATCCATTTCAGCTAATTCTTCTACAGGAATTTTTCTTTTTTCAATTTGCATGCCCATATCTTTTGCCAACTCCATCAAACTATTATTAGTCACAGATGGAAGTACGGAAGGAGAATTAGGTGTAATATAACTATTGCCTTTTATACCGAAAAAATTGGCTGGACCACATTCATCAATATATTTTTTTTCTTTTGAATCAAGATATAAAACAGTGGTGAATCCTTCGTCATGCGCTCTTTCGCCTGCAAGCAAGCTGGCTGCATAGTTGCCACCTACTTTAACATGACCAGTGCCTTGAGGTGCAGCACGATCATAATCAGTGACAATCTGAACATCTACCGGCATGAAACCTGTTTTAAAATATGGTCCAACAGGAGTAACAAAAACCATAAAAAGATATTCTTTTGCAGGACTAACACCAACCTGAGGACCAGTGCCAATCAGCAATGGACGAACATACAATGATGCGCCTGTGCCATAAGGTGGAATAAATCTCTCATTATTTTTTATTGCAAGTTCTATTGATTTTATGAAAACATCTTTAGGAACCGGCTGCATCATAATATAATCAGCAGTTTCGCTCATACGTTTTACATTCTCTTCCCATCTGAATAAACGAATCTTATTGTCTTTTCCTCTGAAAACTTTCAGTCCTTCAAACGCTTCCTGTCCGTAATGCAAACAGGTTGCAGCCATGTGCATAGTGATTGTATCTGAATCAGTAACTTCAGGTGTTCCCCATTTTCCATCCCTGAAATAAGTTCTAACATTAAAATCGGTTTTCATGTAACCAAAGGGAAGATTTGTCCAATCAATTGTTGTCATAATATAGTTCTTTCTTTCTCATGCAAAATTACGAAAAAATATAATACTGAAAATGATATATTCTGAATAAATAAGTATTGATTGTTGACCAAATATTTTAAAATATAAGCAAGAATTAAAGTTCTGTAAGCATAAGGATCAGCTTCTTCAATTCATTACGAATAACGAATTTATCTGCATCGTAATTATTAATGATAATGGCAAAACTCAGCAATTGATTATTTTTATTCATCACGTAACCTGCATAAGAACGAACCTTTTCCATTGAGCCACTCTTCGCTTTCACAATTATTTTTTTCTGCGGATTTGATTTATCTGCGTAAACTATTTCAGGAAGTGAAGAATAAAAGGTATTAAAATATTTTTCTTTTGAAATCTTATAAAGCATGTCAGCAAACTGATTGGTGGTGATGAGATCTTTTCTCGACAAACCACATCCATCTTTCATAATGAACCCTTCAGTATTAACGCCTTTTGATTTAAGAAACGCTTCAACTGCCTGAATGCCGTGAGTTCTATCGCCAATGTGATATTTATAATATCCCAAATATTTCAACATATCTTCTGCATATGTGTTGATACTGTTGAGAAGCGTTTCCCGAACAATGCTTTCCAAACGTGGAGATAAGTGAGTTGCTATGATTATTCTCTTCGAATTATTTTTCAAACTATCATTTGAAACCGTATTTATAATGATATTATTTTCACTCAAAAACTTTTTAAAAAGATAAACACATAATGTATCTGGATGAGTGAGAGCACCGCCTACACTGAAATTGAAATTCGCAAAAGGAATTGTACCATTGATAATTTTTTCATTTGCATTTGTTGAATTATAAATCACCGTTTGATCGCCTGTCCTGGAACCGGCTGTTGTAACATTATTTTTCAATTTGAGTTCCTTCAATTCAGGCTCTGTGCGCAGGATGATTGCTTTTTCTCCGATATTTTTCGCCGGATCAAAATAAATCTGATAACTGTTTTCGAGGAAAGTCAATCCATGAGCACCGGCTCCGTAAGCATTGGCAATATCTTCCCACAACCAGCCATCGGCAATGGCTTCATCATCAAAGATGGAAGCATCACTTATTATTTTGCCATCTATTTTTTTTATTCCTGCTTTTTGCAAAGCAACCAGCCATTGATCAAAAATATTTTTATAATATGAACTAGCTCCAAATCGATTGCAACCAAAGGTCGGGTCACCACCACCACGGATATAAATGTTTCCATGCAAAGTTTTTGAAGTATCAATCACACCATCATATTCAAGATTGGTTTCAAAGCGAAAATCTTTTCCCAATAATTCAATGGCTGCTGCACATGTCAATGCTTTTAGAGCAGAAGCAGGCATCAGGCTCATTGAACTATTCAACTCTGCAATTTGTTTTCCATCTTTGCAATCCATCACGCTGATGCTCCATTGCGCATGAGCAAAAGATTTTGAATGATTCAACCGATTGATTTCATTGTTCACCTTTTGCAAAACGCTATCTTTTATATTTGACTGCGAATAGGCAAAAAAAGAAAAAAACAAAAGGATAAAAGCAAATTGCAACCGAATAATTTGCTTACTAAAATTGATTTGAAAATAATTTAAAAACATAATTTTATAATGACAGACAAAGTTAAATATTTTAAATGATCATAAATGGAGATATAACTTTGTTTGGATTGATCTAATAAAAAAGGGTTACCCAGTCGGACAACCCCTTTTAAAAAGCATTTTAAAAAATTACTTCACAGCTTTAGCTAATACAGCGCCAGCTTTGAATTTAGCAACTTTTTTTGCAGCAATTTTAATTGCTTTACCTGTTTGAGGATTACGACCAGTTCTTGCAGCACGTTTAGAAATAGAGAATGAGCCGAATCCAATTAATGCAACTCTATCACCTTTTTTAAGTGCTTTTGTGATTGCAGTAGTTGTAGCGTCTAATACTTTACCAGCTTCAACTTTTGTGATTTTTGCATCTTTTGCAATTGCATCGATAAGTTCTGATTTGTTCATAGTTTTATTTTTTTTGGTTAATACTAATAACAAACATATAGTAAAATCATACGTTATACAAATTTTTTCTTTAGAAAATACTGATTTTGTTGAAAAATCAAATGATTTGTTAATAAAGATGACTGAAAACAAAGGATTTTACAGCAATTTTTAAATAAAATATTTAAACAACCATTCTAAATGACACTTAAAATATTCCTCGCAAATAATCTATCTTTGCACAATGTTTTTCTCTCCGATAATATATGATGAACCATTATTTCGCCCACCTGCAGAGGCTTTTTCACTGATTTTTCAAGTTACTATTGGTTGTTCGTGGAACAAATGTGCTTTCTGCGAAATGTATTCTACTAAAAAATTTAAGGTTAAAAAAGAAGAAGAGATTATTGATGAGATTGAAAAAGCATCAAAATATTTTCCGGAAACAAAAAAGATATTTCTTGCAGATGGCAATGCCATGGTGCTTTCTACAAGCAAACTACTTAAAATTTTAGAAGCTATTCATAAACATTTCCCTCGCATCATGCGTGTTTCCAGTTATGCTTTACCGAATGATGTTTCATCAAAAACAGATGAAGAACTGCGTCAATTGCGAGAAGCAGGATTGAAACTGATTTATGTTGGCATTGAAACGGGTGACGACGAATTGCTAAAACTCATTAACAAAAGTGAAACTTTTGACTCGACAGTAGAAGGTTTGCTAAAAGCCAAAAAAGCTGGTATAAAAAGTTCAGTGATGATTGTAAACGGATTAGGTGGAAAAAAATACAGCGAGCAACATGCCGTCAATTCAGCAAAATTGCTGAATATTGTTCAACCTGAATTCACATCTACGTTAGTGCTTAGTTTTCCTTTTGGAGAAAACTTTTATAAAAATAAATTTTCAGGAGAATATATTTCAATGACAACCACGGACTTATTGAAAGAGATGGAAATTCTAATTTCTAATACAGACCTTAATAGCTCTATTTTTCGTAGCAATCACGCTTCAAATTTTCTTGTGCTGGAAGGCATACTTTCTCGTGATAAAGAAAAGCTGCTTCATCAAATTCGTTCAGTTCTAAACAACAATATTTAACTTTTTTTTTAGAAATAGCCCCATTTGCAACATTAGTAGCATTTTATCAATTATAATATTAAAAATCATTTTGATTAATAAACTTTAAAAGTTCGCGATATAAATCTTGTGTTGGCAAGCCCATCACATTGGTATAAGAACCATCAATCTTTTCAATCCCAATATATCCTATCCATTCCTGAATACCGTAAGAACCGGCTTTATCAAACGGTTGATGTTGGTTGATATAAAAATTAATTTCATCTTCTTCCAGTGGCTTGAAAAAAACTTTTGTTTCAGCAAAAAATGAATGAATTTTATTTCTCTTTTTCAAAAAAACGCCTGTAAACACTTGATGCATTTGTCCTGACAATTCATTAAGAATTTTATAAGCATCTTCTACATTTTCAGGTTTGTTGATTACTCTAGAATTTAACCAAACAATCGTATCAGCTGTTATCAAAATAGTTTCATCATCTAAATCATTAAACGCTTGTGCTTTTTTCTCACTAAGATAAACTGCAATTTGTTCGGCTTTCAATGTTGTCAGATAATCTTCATTGGTTTCTTTAACAACCACCTCAAAGCTGATTCCCATTTGTTTCAGTAGTTCCTGTCGCCGTGGGGAGCGTGAACCAAGAATGATTTTATGATTATTTATTTTTACTATGTTCTGCATATTTAAAAAATTCTATAAACGTTAAATGTAAGTTTTTCGAAAATCAAAATATTAAAAAAAGAAAATCATGGAAGATAAATCATGTAATTTATTTTTTCAGCAACTCAAATGCTTTATCAACTGAAATGCGATTACTTCCTTTGAATGCAGCAATAACAATATTTTCAATACCTGCATTAGAAAGCTCTTTTTGTTGTTCCATTGCTGAATCATAATTATTAAAAATATCTTTGGTATAAACAAAAAGACCTTTAGCGTCAGTAATTGAAATATAGTTTGTTCCTAAAACTTTTTTGTAAATTGTTTCAATTTCATCAGGAATTTTGGCTGTAAACATTCCCAATTGCACTCTAAAATAAATAGTTTCAGCAACATTCTTTTGTTGAATATTTTCAGGTTTGTTTTCTGCTTGAGGTTTAACATTAATCGGTTCTTGCTTTTCCACCGATTGAGTTTTTTCAGAAACTATTTTTTTTGCTTCTGCTACTTTTATTCGTTTGCCATTATTATAAGCTGTAATAAACGCATCTGAAACTCCATTTTTAATTATTTCATTTTGCTTGTTGCCAGCTTCATTCAGATTATAAAATATCCCTGAAAGATGCTTGTACAAACCATTTTCAGCAATATCAACATATAATGGTGTGAAATTTTTAATACGTTCCGGTGGAAAATATTTCTTAAAAACTCCAACCTGAATTGAATAAAATAAACCTTGTACTTTTCGAATATCATTTTCCAAATCTATATTTTTTCCAGCCTGTGGTTTTATTTCTTTAGTCATACCATTTCCTGCAATAATAACAGACTTTTCATCTTGACTATACAGTTTTGCTTTTCCACTGTTTAATAAATCTTCTGCCTGATTAAAATTAATTCGAACACCTTGATGATATACTGCTACAAAAGCATCATCATGACCTGCATTTTTAATATTCTCACAAGCAGAAATTGCATTTTTTTTATCAGTATAAATTCCTGCCATGTAGCGTTTAACGCCAGTTTCAAGAGTTTCTTTATAAAGTGGATCAATATTTTTTAATTCGGATGGAAATGAATCGGATTTAAAATAACCAACCTGAACTGTATAAAAAATATCTTTCACTGATGATATTTCTTTTACAATTTTATTGTTTAAATTTTTATCAGATACTTCTTCATGCGCTTTCTTAACAGCAACTTTAGACAAAGTAGTTTCAATATCTTTACCTTTTGCAATTTCATTTGCCTGATTAAGACTTATTCGTTTGCCATTATAATAAGCAACTACAAAACAATCATTATACCCAATCTTTTTAATTGCAATACGTGCTTTATCTGCTGCATTCAAATCAGTAAAGTTTCCAGCCATATAACGAATAAAACCAGGCAATGTAGATGTTTCTCCAACAATTGGTTTTAGTCCAATAAAAAGATTTTGAGTAATTACTTTTTTAAAAGCGCCAATCTGAACTTTATATATCAATCCATTTGATAATGCAGGATCCATTGGAATTGGATTTTCATTGCTGTAATTACTAACAAATGTTTTGGGATTATCAATTTCTGCAATGACAATATTATTATCAGAAATCTGAACGATTTGCTGATTGACAGCAATAGTTTTTGCAGATTCTATTTGTTTTTGTTTTTCTATTTTTATATTTTTATCAGATTCAGTTTTCTTAACAATGACAACAGGTTTATTCTCTATCTTTTCCTTTGTTTCAATCTTAACAATTAATTTTTTATTTGTCGTGTCAATTACATTTGTTTGTACTGTTGCTTGTTTCTCTACTTTATTTTTATTCAGAGAAACCGTTTTTTGAGAAATATTTTTAGAAGTATCTTTTTTCTGAATGTCGATTTGTGGTTCTATTATTTTTCCAGGTTCTATCGAACGAACTACTGGATTGACTGTAACTACAGGAGTTTTCTTTGTTTGATTTGCAGTATTTTTTTCAATATCTTTTTTTGTTTGAACTGTCTGAATATTTGCAACTATTTTCAATGAATCTTTATTCGCAACTTTTGGAGTTTCTTTAACTGCACTATTTTCAGGTTTTGAAACAATGACTTTTTTTGCAGTATCTATGGGTACTGCAGCTGTTTCATTATTTTTTATCGGATTAATTTCAGGTTGTTTATTTTTGTTAACTACTGTCGTTAGTAGCAATTGATTGCATAATCCAATTTTGTTATTCACATCTTCCAACTCATCTTCATCATTTGCCGCAAGAAATTTTTCATATTGATTGTAATAATATACTGCTTTCTCACAATCATCATTCAATTGATAAATTTGCGCTAAATAATACAATGTTTTTGGTGGTGAATTGGTTTCATTTGCATTGCTTTTGTATTGAGCATTTACTTTAGGTTCTGCTTTTCGAAAATAAGAAAGTGCAATTTTATTATCATGAGACATTGCCATATAACATGCGCCAGTCAAGTAATTCAGATTTGCATTCGTCAAATCTTTTTTCAAAAGATTCAGTAAAATGGGCAATGCTTTCTCAAAATCATTATCATTCATCAATGTTACAGCATCATTATAATATTGTTTTATATTTTTTTGATTGATATTTAAATTAACTTTTTCAACGGCGCTTAATTTGGCTCTTTCTAGTTTTTGAATATTATCAGGATGACTGTTGATATTCGCCATTTGTTTTTTTAAACATAATGATTTTAAAAAACGAATATCATCCAAAGCATCATTAAAATCAGCTGAATTTGAAGGATAAACAACTTCTTCAAATTTTAAATATTCTTTCAATGCATTATCACAATCAGAAAGGTATTGATATGTTAATCCAAGATAATAATATGTATAAACTGGAGCTACTTTTTGTGTCGACTGATTATTATACTTTAAACTAACATTCTCTGAAGCCTTTTTTAAATAAGGCATTGCGATAGATTTATCGTTAAACATTTTAATATTACAAAATCCAAATTGGTAATTCAAATTTGCATTATTCGAATCAATTGCAAGCAATTGTTTTAGAATGACAGAGGCATCTTTGTATTGTTTATTATTGATATAATTCATAGCATTATCAAAAAGCAGAGTAAAATCTTTTTCACTAATTTTGATTTTACTAGTGTCTTTCTTGCTTAAAACATCTTTAAGATTAATGTCTGTCGGTTTAATGTCATTTGCTTTTCCGACAATAACTTTGGGAGTTTTTGAAGTATCTGACAAATTTGTTTTTTCTTCATTCCCGATGATAAATAAAATACGATTTTGTTTTTCAATAATGATATTTTCCTGTGCTAATGCGCTATCAAGCAATTTATTTTTTTGTTGAACATCGTTTATTTTTGAAGCTTCCTTTCTTAATTGATCAGCTTTTTCAATGTTTTCGATGGTTTCTTTTTCAAGATTATTTGTTTCTGCAATTTGAGATTCAGAATATTTTTTCTCATTAAAAGATTTATCAGATTTAATCTTATTAATTTTTTCTTTGTTTGATTCTACAATATTTGAATTTTCTGATGTAATCTGCTGATTAATCAAAGCTTGATCTACAACCGGCTTCTGCTCTTGAACAACAGGTTTAATTTCTTTTTTAGGTTCCTGCGTTTCGGGTTCGTTTACAGGTTGTTTGTTCCCTTCAACAATATTATTTTTTGATTCAGTGGTAGCTGGTTTAGGAGTAGTTGTTTCAACTTCTGTGCTTTGAAGTTTTAAAATTTCTTCTTTGAGTTGCTGAGTATTTATAGGACTTGCAGTTGCTTTTTTATTTTTAGTTTCATTTTCCAACCTATTAATTTCATCGTCAAAATCTTTTGTGTTAGATGAATTTAAATTTTCTTGTGAAGCAATTTCTATCTTGTGAATACTATCGCTATTTTCAGGATGAGCTGCAAGTTTTTCAACATCATTCGCTTGCTTTCGTTTTGTTCTCGCTTCATTCTGTTTGTCGGAAGCAGCTTGCGACAGCTGAATGGAGAGATTATAATCTCTGCCGGCATCATCAGCTAATTGTTTAGAATCAGTCTTTAATTGATTAATTTTTTTGATTTGATTTTCTTTAACTTGAGCGTCTTTAAAAGTTTTTAATTTAATATTTAATTTTTCAGCACTGTCAAGTTTTGCTTTTGATGCAATCAATTTGCTATTTGATGAATGAAGTGCCAGTGAAGAACCTTTAACCAACTTTTGAGATTCATATTCCGCTGATTCAGCTGATACTCTTATCTTTTCAGATACTTCATTCTTTTTTATTTGATTTTTACTGGATGGGCCCTGATTATTTTTCGCAACTGTTAAAGGTTGATTTTTCGACACAACTTCCTTCTTTACAGTATCTGATTGTTCTAAAGCGTTAGGATTCTGAACACCACTTGCAATTGCATTTTTAATCTTTGAAATATAATCTTCATTTTCTTTTAATTCTGCTTGTTTCTGTTGATATTGTTCAACAAAATCTTTTGATAGATTTAAAGCATCCTCGCTTTCTTCACTTAATTTTTTTGCTTCAGATTTTATTTTTTCAGCAAGAACAATATTAAATTGTTTATCTTTTAGATTATTCGTTTTTTCCGTTTCTTTTAATAGATCATCAGCTTGCTGATTTTTTGCAAGTGCATCTTGTTTTTTCTTTTCGTATAAATTATCAGCTTTATATTTTTTATCTAAAATTTGTTCAGCCTCTGCTTTTATCTGATTGGATTGTTTTATAAAATCATCTAAAATTTGATTATTGGAAATATCATCTTTTTGAATTTCAACTTTTTGTTGAGGTTTAATATTTACAACTTCTTTTTTAACTATAGTTGATTTTGAAGGTTTTGGTTTTTCATTATTTTTTACAGGAACAACAGATTTTTTTTCTGGTTTATTTGGCAAAACAATATTCTGTTTATTTTTTGATTCATCAATTTCTTTTGGCAAAATGGACTTGATATTATTTTCTTCCTCATCTTGTTTTTTAAATTCATTTCTGGCAATGAGCTTTGAATCTATATCTTTAAACATGGAAACATTCGCATTTACATTCAATGCTGACTTTTCATTCAGCATTGAGAGTGAACGTTGATACGCTGAATCCTGCTCAATTTTGGAAGCCAATGATTTAATTTTAATATCAAATTTTTCTTCCGGACGTTGGTCAACTCTGACTTTATAAACAGTGATCAATCCATCTGCATTTGTACGATTCGACGAAAAACGCGCATAACTTTGATTGGTATCCGTTACAAAAAGAATATCGTCAAACGGTGTGTTGATAGCAAAATCAAGGTTTACAGGTTCACCCCAATCACCGGTCGTGGTATCAATATCTGTTCTAAAAATATCATATCCCCCCATGCTGTTGTGTCCTTTAGAACAAAAATACATCGTCTTTCCACTCGGAAGAAGAAAAGGATAATCTTCATCAAACTCTGTATTGACAAATGAATTAAGCCTTTCAGGTTTACTCCATTTGCCATCAGGTTGTTTTACAGATTTGTAAATATCTCTGTTGTCCTGATTGTCGCCATAGCTTGAGAAATATATTATTTTATTGGTATCACAAAGAAAAATAACAGAATTGTCTTTCTTTTTTTTATCTGTTTTCGTTTTGAATTCAGCGGGTTTCATAAGAAGTTTACCGCCGAAACCTTGGTCATTGTATGATCTAAAATAATCTTTGATATTGACTTCTTTTTTTTCAAACACGTAAAGGTCTTTGATGCTTGTCAACAGCAGCAACCCATTCCGGCACATTTGAATTTGCTGATCTGCATTGAATTTTTTAGTATCTGTGCTATTTTGTTTATACAGATTATAATAATTTATCGCTTCACTAAATCTGTAATTCATGTGATAAGCATAGCCAAGATGATAATACAAATCAGGATTTATATGTGAACTGTGCAATGCATTCTCGAGATATTTGATTGGTTTCTTAACATCTCGTCTATCGCCGTAGAGCAAACAAACGCCATATTTATAAAAATAATCAGATTCTTTCGGATATAAACTTAATAGCTGAGAAAAAAGCGGTAATGCCCGTGAATACTCTTCATCAATAAATAATCTTTGTGCATTTTTCTTTAAATCTTCTTCTGATTTATAATTATTTTGCGCACGAAGTTCTTGTACAAAAAACAATGCACAAGACATACATAAGATTATATATTTATAGAATATCTTCAAATACTTTTTTGATTACTAATAATGTAAAATTAAAAAAAAATGTAATCTAACCAAAAAATGATTTTAATACACTTTCTATAAATCATAATATAGAATAAGAAATGGAGATTGTTTATTTTAATGAACCACCCACCAATTCATATATTTTCAGCATGTGTTTCAGGGCTCTTTTTTCGCAAGGCGTAATTGAACGATAATTATTAAATTGTAAACCGTAGAAGAATATTTGGGAATTAGTTGAATTTGCAAGTGTTTTGATAATATCATATTCCTCTTTATCAACTTTTCTATCCATCCATTCCCATTTTTTTCCATTTGTTTTATTCGTTTTAAATTCTTCAAAATATTTTTTATTTATCCAGAAAATATTTTCATCAGCTGTTATTTTCATTTTGTTTATCAAGAGCCAGTCATCTGCAGCATATTGAATTCTTAGAAAAAGTTCAGGATGATTTTTTTCTTCAATTTTCAGATAAATAAATAAAGCATGATTTTTTAAATCTTTTGGACTCGATTTATCAACAAAACAATATTCATTTTCGATTTTGATTCTTACAATATTTTTTTTAATTGAATCATATTTGAAAGTGTCTGAAACATATTCAAGTAAATAATCAGGATTCGAAACTTTTAATTTAAATGGACACTCCATTCTTGAAGCAATAATCGTATCAGATTGATTCTGCGAAAAAGCATAAAAAAATGTAAAATAGAACGAAATAAGACTTAATAATTTTCTATATTGAAACGAAGTACGCATGTGATAATTTTAGATGAAAAATATTAATGCAAAAGTAGTCTAAAAAAAAGGCAGAGTCAAAGTTTAAATTGTAATTTTATAATGTCTTTTTCAAATTTACACTTATAAATTTTGAATATAAAAATTATTACTAAATTGCACTAGTAAGAAAACCATTCTTCAATTAATAAACTGACCTTGGTTGAAAAATATTTTTTACTAATCGTAGAATAAACAATATGAAAAAAATCATACTATCAATAATTTTTTTCTGCATTTGCTTTAGCGGAAAATCACAATACAATAATGATGTTAAAATAGAAACAATATTAAAAACAGATACTACTTCGATCGGTCAAAAAATTGTTTATCCTACATTTCAAAATAATGAAGTAAGTGTTCTCAAAATAACAATTCCATCAGGAAAATCAACGGGTTGGCACATACATAATTTTCCTGTTTTTGCATATATTCTTAAAGGAGAATTAACTATCGAATTAGAAAATAATAAAACGATTCTTTTTGCTGAAAATTCTTCTTTTTCAGAAGTAATAAATACTTTGCATAATGGCAAAAATAATGGAAACGAAGATGTTATTTTGATTGCGTTTTTTATGGGAGAGAAAGGCAAACCCTTGTCAATCCACAAAGACACAACACAAATTATTCAGAAAAAATAAATTATTTTTAGAAATCAATCTGCTTTTACAAAACATCTTTCATTGTTTTCCCAATAACAGCAGGTGATTCAGCTATCACTATTCCACATTCTTTTAAAATACGTTTCTTTTCACTCACAGTATCGCCCTTTCCGCTGATAATTGCACCGGCATGTCCCATGGTTCGGCCTTCAGGTGCAGTGGCTCCGGCAATAAATGCTATCACAGGTTTTGTTCCATATTCTTTCACCCATTGTGCTGCTTCCACTTCCATCCCACCACCTATTTCGCCAATCATAACAATGCCTTCGGTTTCTTCATCTTTCATAAATAATTCAACAACATCTTTTATAGATGTCCCTATAATTGGATCACCGCCAATACCAATGGCTGTAGATTGCCCCAAACCTAAACGAGTCAATTGGTCAACTGCTTCATATGTCAATGTTCCCGAACGAGACACCACGCCAATATTTCCTTTCTTATGAATAAAACCGGGCATTATACCAACCTTCGCTTCATTTGGTGTAATAATTCCGGGACAATTTGGACCAATCAATTTGCAATCCTTTCCTGATAAAATAGCTTTAACCTTAATCATATCTTTCACAGGAATTCCTTCGGTAATACACACGATCACTTTGATTCCAGCAGAAACCGCTTCCATGATAGCATCTGCAGAATATGCAGGTGGAACAAAAATAATGGATGTATTTGCAGCCGTTTCCCAAACAGCTTCTTTCACTGTATTAAAAACCGGTCGTTCAAGATGTATCTGTCCACCTTTTTTTGGTGTTACGCCACCGACAACTTTCGTTCCATATTCAATCATTTGAGTTGCATGAAACGTCGCTTCTTTCCCTGTAAATCCCTGAACAATAACTTTTGAATTATAATTAACAAGAATACTCATAATCAAAACATATTAAAAAAAGACTTGTTTCAAACAAAACAATTCATTAAAAACAACATTCAAAATTAAGACAATATTCGTTTTCGTAAATAAATTAGCTAATTTTGTTATGAAATAATATTCATCAAAAACTCTTTTCAGATGAAAACATACGATATAGATTGCAAAGACACAATTTGTGCTTTGGCAACACCTCCGGGAACCAGCGCTATTTCAGTCATTCGCATATCAGGGAAAAATGCAATGCGCATTTGTAACAAAATTTTTCATCCTTCAGACAAAAAAAAATCTTTTCTAAAAGTCAAATCGCACACGATCCATCATGGAACCATCATAGATAATAAAATGATAATTGATGATGTGATCGCTGCTGTTTATAAAAATCCAACATCTTATACCAGCGAAGACTCCATTGAGTTTTCCTGTCATGGTTCCTATTTTATTCAACAAAAAATTCTTGAAGCATTAACGCATCATGGCTGCAGATTGGCGCTTCCAGGCGAATTCACGTTACGTGCATTTTTAAATAAAAAATTAGATTTATCCCAAGCAGAAGCTGTTGCAGACTTGATTTCATCGCATTCTAAAACATCTCATAAACTTGCGCTACAGCAAATGCGAGGCGGATATTCATCAAAAATAAAAGAATTGAGAGATAAGTTAATTGAATTCTCTTCATTAATTGAGCTGGAACTTGATTTCAGTGAAGAAGACGTTGAATTTGCTGACAAGAAAAAATTGCATTCTCTTATTTTAAAAATAAAAAATAATATTTCTGAATTAAAAAAATCTTTCTCTTTAGGCAATGTCTTGAAAAACGGCATACCAGTTACAATCATTGGCAAACCGAATGTTGGGAAATCTACATTGCTAAATGCTTTGCTGAATGAAGAAAAAGCAATCGTATCTGAAATCCCCGGCACTACAAGAGATATTATTGAAGACACGTTGACGATTGATGGCACAACATTCAGATTTATTGATACAGCCGGATTGCGAAAAGGTGGAAATGATAAAATCGAAAATATTGGAATTGAAAGAACGTATGAAAAAATCAAGCAAGCATCAGTCATACTGCTTGTTTGCGACATTACAAATACTTCTGTTGAAAAAATAATCAGTTCGCTGGATGATTTTAAACATCATATTGAAAAAGGAGAAGTAAAAAAAATTATTTTGATTGTAAATAAATTAGATCTTCTGGCAAAAACACCAAAGGAATTAAACAATCTACTTGATATGGAAACGATATTCATTTCTGCAAAACGCAAAACGAATATCAATCTAATCATTGACAGTTTAAAAGAATTTGTTGTAAACGAACAATACATTCAAAACGAACCAATCATCTCTAATATCAGGCATTATGAAGCTTTAACAAAAACTTTTGAAGCGGTTCAAAACATTGAAGGTGGTTTAGATAAAAATATTTCGAGCGACTTACTTACAGTTGACATTCATTCAGCTCTACATTATTTAGGAATGATTACGGGCGAAGTAACTACTGAAGAAATACTTGAAAACGTTTTTAGCAATTTCTGTATCGGAAAGTAATGTAAAATTCTTATATTTTTTATCCTGTCTAATTTTCTAATAAAATCAACACTTTCAGTTAAAAATAAATATCGATTTAATATCTATATACTTTTTAACTTTATAAATTGTAATATTATTTTTTGCTAAATTCTCCATTGTTTTAAATAGTTCTGTAGACATTACTGTAAAATATTTAACGCCATGAATTTTAAAATCCATACAAATACTTCTTGAAACATATTTTTTAATATATCCTTCAATGTCCCTGTTTTTAATTTGTTTACAAGCAACCAAAGTTCTGACTATCTGTTCTTTCCCAGTATAATCAATTACTCTTCCTTTATAAACCTTATCAGTACGAGTTTTTATAGGAAATTTATCTTTCAAAACGTCTTCAACGCAATGAACAAAAGAAAGATGATTAGTACTTACACCTAATCCAATTATGATACCGTCATAATTTATTATTTTATAAAAAGGACTATTTTCATCATCAGGATAAATTGATTTATGATGGTCTTTTACAAGTTCATTAGCATGCTTTCCAACTGCAACAACAGAGTTTGTAGGATGGAGACTTCTTTTTGCATTTTTGAAATGCCTAGCTATTTCTGGTAATATGCCCATTACTGTTGGCGATTTTTTTACGTCAAATATTTTATTTTTATTAAGATATTCCTCCGCCCTGTAATTGAAATGCCAACAGGGAAATACGATAGTTCCTTCCTCGCCAACAACTTCTAATAATATTGTAAGTACCTTATAAAAAGGAAAACTTAAGTTTAAATTGTCAATAGAACTATGAACAAAAACTACAGAATTTTTCTTAACATTTAATCGTTTAATTAGAATGTTTCTAAATTCATTTTCGTCAATTTTTTTTGTAAATAAATATTTTATTTTCAGATATTTTTTTTTCAAATGTCTGAATGTTTCCGGTTTTACAAATCGTTCAATAATCTTGCCTACTAACATAGAGCTAGTTCCTTATAAATATTACTATACGTTGTAAATTCAATTTTATCAGTATATTTTTCTCGAGCCATCTCTATGAATTTTTTCATTAAAAGAAATGAATAATCGCTCATTGATTTAGGGTGCGAAATAACGCTTAGAATAACTGTTTCAAAATTTTTATATTTCTCAATATTGTAATTTAGAATACTCATAAGATATTCCGAAGAATAAGTGTAATTATCAAAGCTGAGCATACGTGATGAAAAAGCTTGTTTAATCTTATATATATAGCCTGCAGGCTTGCCTTCATGTATTTGCCTACCATGATTTTCCGGAGCTCTGAAGCTATACTTTTTTAGCTTTAATGATGTAGGTTTCTCAAACAGACTCTTAGGTTTACTTGAAATTGGTATTTCATAAATGCCTTCTTTTGCAGCTTTATGTAAAGCACCATCTAATCCGATAAACCAATTTGGCGCTGAAGGCATATTAAAATAGTCGACTTTATTAAGAGCAGATCTATAATAATACCCTTTGCTTATTGAACTGTCAATTCGAATGCCTGCTTTATACAGCCATGTTAAAATTTCTTTTGCACAGGGTTCTAAATTATATCCTCCGGCCCTGTAGGCTATACAATTATAGTCATTTTTATAGTGTTTGCAAATATTTGTTAGCGTCGAATAACCTTTAAAAATGACACCTTCTATATTTTCAGGAGATGATTTGTTTCTGAAATCAGCCAATTTAAAATCAGATGAAGGAAAATAATTATCTCCCTTGAATTCTGTTGTCAGCCAGTGTGGATGCAGATGCAACTGAACATCATTGTTTTTAAGCAAAGTTTGTTTGATTTGATTTATATAAGGCAAATAAAAGCCTTCATAATCCCATGTTTTAAATTTTAATGCACAAAGAATATCAGTGAAAAGATTTATTTTTACATCCAACAATTCAGCAATATCCAATAATTTATTGGTTGGTTCAAATAATGCTTTATGAAAACTTGTATTCAAACCACCTAATGGTAATTCGTGATCAAAAGTTAAAAGTATTTTTAATTTATTCATGTTTTTTTTACCTTCTGATCTTCTTGAACCTTTCATTAAAATTAATATTATCAACAATATTAATTTTAACAGGAATTTTATAATTATCCAACTTTACTCTTAGTAGTTTTCGGATTTCATTTTTAGATTTTATGTTATCAGCTTTTTCATTGAACATTACATCTGCTACAACGATCTGTCCCATAATTAGATTTTTTTCTCCATAAACAATGCTATCGCTAACAAATGAAATTTCAGTAATAGCAGATTCAACTTCTGTAGGAAATACTTTTAGTCCACCAACATTTATTATTTCTGATTCTCTTCCTAAAAACTTAATCCATTCACCATCTTGTTCAACTAAATCTCCTGTATTATACCATCCTTCTGAATTAAAAGGTGAAGCAGCATTCAAATAACCGAGAATAGATGTTCTTGCTTTGATATGAAGTATGCCGTCAATAATTTTGATTCCATAATCTTCGCCGCCAACTTGTAGCCATAATGAATTTGAGCTTCTTGATTTTGTGCGCATGATTCCCAATTCAGTTAATCCATACGTTTGCTGCATTTTTACATCAGGGAATAATTCATGAAATCGTTTAAGTGTGAATTCAGGCATTGCTTCTGTACCGTAAGTAACAACTTTTAATGTATTCAAGTCATATTTTTCATACGCTTTACTAAGCAATATAAGGTTTATGAAAGTTGGTGTAATTGGTAATAATTCTATTTTGTATTTTTCTGTAAGTTCACAAACCTCATCTGCCGTTCTTTCTGTTGGTAATACAGCTAAACTACCATTAGATAAAATATGAAATAAAGTATTAATGCCTCCTATATGGTCGAATAATAGAAATAATAGCGTTCTCGATGCATTTCTTTTTATTTTATATTTATTCAGAAATGGCTCAAAATCATGCAGAGCTGCTTTCGGCACTCCTGTTGAGCCAGAAGAAAAAAATATAATGCCCGGATGATTATTTTTTTGTAATTGTTTTATAAGTTCGTGACTTGCTGTATATCCTGTTTTATCAAAAGTTACACTGTCTTGTTTAAATTTAAAAATATATTCTGCTTCTGCTATTTTAATTTTTTCTTTTATGTTTTTAACATCAGGATTTAATGGAACTATAATATTCAGGTTTTCAATTATTGCTAATAATAAGGCAATAGAATCGGGATTGTATTCAGAATTAACAGCTATTACATGATTATGAATTTGTTTTGTTTTTAAATAATTATCCCAGTAAATAAACTTATTTAATAAATCAGCATACATGTATATTTTATCATTGAAAACTATTGCTGGGTTTTCGCTATTCTGTTTAAATATTTCTATTAAAAAATCTATACACATCAATAAACTCCTCCTAAATACAGTATTTGACCTGTAATATAATTACTATTTTCATTAATAAAGAAATCAACTGAATTTATAATATCTTTCATTTCTCCATACCTTTTAAAAGCCTGTCTCTCTATTAATTTTTCAATCTTTTCTTTGGGGATATTTTCAATAAGATTTGTTTTTACAGGTGTTAATCCAATAGCATTGACAGTAATATTATAGCTTGCCAGTTCCTTTGCGGTAATTTTAGTTAACGTTTCCACAGCTGATTTGCTTGATGCATAGATTGCTTCTCCTTCTAAATTTAAAGGAACAGCTACAGTAGTAAAATTGATTATTCTTCCGTATTTATTTCTTATCATTGTTTTTGCAACCTGCTGCATTACAATAAAAGTTCCGAAATAATTCGTCCTAAATATTTCTTCTGCCTTTGATAACGGGCTTAATATAAAATGGTTCAGAGATGCAATTCCAGCATTATTAATCAACACATCAATTTCTCCGAACTTTTTTATTATTTCACTGACCATTTTCATTACAGATTTTTCCTGCGAAATATCAAGGGTGTAATGAAAATAATTTTTATTTGTTATTGATTTTTCGCTCCTGCTACATCCTATAACTATATTGTCTTGTGCAAGATAATGTTCACACAAATATTTTCCTATCCCTTTGCTTGTACCTGTTATAAGATATATTTTATTCATAAATTACGGCTCATTAATGATTTTAACAATATAGTCTGTGAGGCTTCCAATTGTTAGGAAAGGAGAGTTCTTTTGACTTAATGCTCTTTCATTAACCAGAGAAATATCTTTATATAATTTTTCGGAAATTTTTCCTTCTATTTCGGCAACAAGTCTGACAAGCGCCAAACTATCCAAGATGCCTTGTACTCCATATAAAGTTGTATTTCTAGTGAACATTTTTATTTTTTTTCCTCCTGTTTCCTCTAAAATTTCAAGTAATGATTCTTTAATTATATTTTCTATTTCAGCATCCATTTCTATTGATTTTTTTGTAAAATATTAGGTTTCATTCTTTCATAAATAAATTTAAGCAGATTTGACTTAATTTATATGCAAACGTACATAAAAAAAAAATATCACTATTAGAATAAAAACAAATAATTAAAGTTCTAAAAAAACGATGATACCATTTCAATGAATTACTCAATATACGATAATGTATTTACTAAATATGGTATAAATTTTCTTCTGACATAATTTTTTTTTTAGTTCCTTCAATAGTAAAATTTAATTCAACATAATTTTAAACAGTTTCAGAGATGAAAATACAGTGGTGGCATCTGCGTAAATATAGTTTTAATGATAGCTTTTTATAAATGGAACAAAGATTTTTTAGAAGTAAAAAAGATTATTATCTTTGAAAAATAAACCGATTATTAATATTAAAAATCATTCAGAATGAAAATTGAGAAGAACAAAGTTGTTTCAATTAACTATACGTTAACCGACAACAAAGGAATTACGTTGGACACAAGCGCAGGAAGAGAACCACTAAAATTTATCCATGGCATTGGACATATTATAGTTGGACTGGAAGAAGCGTTGGAAGGAAAAATTAAAGGCGACAAGTTAAATGTTGCTATTGCTCCTGAAAAAGGATATGGTTTAAAAAACGAAGAGATGATTCAAAAAATCCCTAGAAATCAGTTTGATGCCAGTCAACCTATAGAACCAGGTATGCAATTCAATGCACAAGCAGAAGAAGGAAGAATGATCGTTGTTACTGTTACAAAAGTTGAAGATGATTTTATAACAATTGATGCAAATCATCCATTAGCAGGTGAAACATTAAATTTTGATGTAGAGATAATTGAAATTCGTGAAGCTTCGCCTGAAGAGTTATCACATGGGCATGTTCATTAAAATAATTTCAGATACATTAAAATCCTTGAATAAAGTTATAATTCAAATTTCAGACATTATCTTACAAGGTTTCTACGTAAAACAGAACACTGAATAGGACACATTTTCGTTGAAATAATATGATTTAAATTGACAAAAAAAATAGAAAAGCCCATAAATCCTAAGATTTAAGGGCTTTTAGTTTAAAATGATTTATAAATTGTCGGAGTGGCAGGATTAAACCATTAAGTCATTAAATATTAGCAATCAATTATTTAATATTACAATTTCAACATCAGGGCACCGAATAGGGTACATTAAATATGTATTTGTTTATTCAGTGTTGTGCCCTTTGTTTTGTAAGGGTTCAAAGAACTTTAGTAATGCAAAGTTAAACAAATTAATTCAAATATTATTAAGGAAATACAAAGTATTTTTTTGAACATTGTTGATTGATTAATCAACAAGTTGCTGACGGATGAGGTCAACGGAGAGACCTGTGAATTCTGCGAATTCCTGAATACTGACAAACTGTTGATCGCTTTTTAATCTGCTTGCTTTGATCTTCTTGAGAAAATTGCGTCCCCAGCGTTCAGTTCTACCGGTTATTCGTTGAACATCTTTCGGATAAATTATGATTCTGGTTTGTTCCATACTTTTATGATGTCTTCATGAAATATCTATGAGAAATCTTTGGCTTAACCATTATTTATTTAAAGCAAATATACAATTTTTGTTTTTGGTCTTTTAGGAATAAAATGACTAAAAGTGTTTTTTTAGGTATTAAGCGGAACAGCCCTGTTGGAGCGTGGTTCAAGAGTATTTAGTTTTGTCGTATTGTTTAACTTAAATTTTTATTATTATGGCAAGACAAAGTGGAATTATTAAATTAAAAGGAACTATTGATGATATTTCCTTTTACAAAAGTCAGGATGGGCATTTGGCACGTATGAAAGGCGGTCCAACTGCAGAGAAGGTTTTGAATGATCCTGCATTTCAGAGAACCAGAGAAAATAACTCTGAGTTTGCAAGAGCCGGAGCTGCCGGTCGTGTATTGAGAACGACATTCAGAAATTTTTTGATGAATGCTTCTGATAACCGAATGGTCAGCCGACTGACCAAGGATATGATTGCGGTGGTGAAAGCTGATGCAACCAGTGTGCGTGGGAAAAGAAATGTGCTTGATGGTGAATTGGAAATGCTTGAAGGTTTTGAATTCAATATCAATGGGAAGCTTTCAACTACCCTGCATGCACAGTACGCAGTAACTTATGACAGAGTTGTCGGAAACATCGCATTAGACATTCCGAGTTTGATTCCGATTAATATGATATCAGCTCCAGCAGGTGCTACTCATGTGAATATATTTTTTGCAGGCGCAGAAATTGATTTTGAAAATGAAGTATTCAACATGGTCAGTGCAGAAACAGGAAATCTTACTTTAGATGAATCAGCAACAGCAGTGAATCTTCCTTGTAATTTAACTGCAAACAGTGGTAAGCCTGTATTTATTGTAGCTGGTATTAGTTTTAGTCAAAGTGTGAATGGCGTACAATATCCACTAAAAAATGGATTTTATAATGCAATGGCAATTGTAAAAGTTTCCGGTTTGTAATTTAAACGTTGTGTTGGTGATGAGTTTAACGGTTTCTCCGGAGGTTATTGTTGGAGCGTTTATCAGTATTCTGTTGGCGATTGTTGCTTATTTTGTGAAGCAATTGCATAAAGATTTCAAGCGGGTTGAAACGAATCTGTCGGAAGTGAAAACAACAGTATCGCTGATAAAAGCTGAGTTCAAGGGCATCAATGAAATGATGAACCAAAAGATTGACTTCCTGGAGAAACGGTTGGCTCATATTGAGACAATTATTTTTAGAACGCACCTCATCCCCAGCCCTTCTCCGGTGGAGAAGGGAGAAAGAGTCGTTGGTGACAAGTTGAAAGTTTATCAAGTAGAAAGTTAAAAAGTTGAAAGTATAAATTTAAAATGCTAAAAAATATGAATACAGAAAATATGAATTTGATTCAGCGTTTACAGTCGCCTACGCCGAAGTTATTCCGCATTATTAGAACTGTTGGGTTATGTCTTGCAGCTGCAGGGACAGCGTTGTTAAGTGCGCCTGTCGCTTTGCCGGTTGCTGTTGCAACTGTTGCCGGTTATCTTGCTGTTGCTGGTGGTGTGATGACGGCAGTGTCGCAGGTGGTAGTGCAAGGGGAATAAAGGACAGAAAACAGTTTAAAAGAGAAAAGTTAAAAGTTTAAGGACTTCCATTTTGGAAGTCCTTTTTGTTTGTTAAAAATTACTGGATTAGTGAATTTAAGAGATATATTGTTTAAATAAAATTAATAATTTACAGAAAGAATATCTGTTGTTTTTAGACCTTAAATACTTCTCTGAAATAAAGTATTAAAAATAAAATTTATAGAAACTTATTGCAACTAATAGCCCTAATATAATTCTATAATTTAATTTAAAATTGCTACTATTTCAATATTGTGGTTTTGGTAGTTAAGGAAATCATGATCGTCTGAAACAATTTTCCAATTAGAACGTGTTGCAAGTTCAATATAGTAACTGTCATTAAAATCAATGTATTTAAAATGTTGAAATACATTGTTTAAATTAATTGCATTAAAATCATCAGAGGTTTTAAGACAGCATCTTATTATCTGATTTATTTGTGATTTTATTTCTTCTACTGTTTCTAAATATCTAGATGATCCTACAAAATTCTTTTTGTATTCAGCACTATAATTGTTAGTCTTTTTTTTCCATTGTTCAAAATCCATTCGCAAATATCTATTTGCAAACTCTGATAAAACCATACTGTTTATAAAAATTGAACCTCTCGAAGCTTGTATATCTTGTAAAAAAACAGAATAATGTTTTTGTCTTTTAAATTCATAATTACCTAAAGGACAAAAAAGGTACATCCAAACATTATTATCAAAAAAGAAAATGTCGGATGATTTAGGTGAGTATTTAGTTATATCTATTTTTTTAGCTGCCATAAATTGCAGTATTAGCTGAATCTTCAAATCCTTTTTTATTGTCAAAATATTCTTTTGCCCTATCTACAACTTTTTTAAAAAGAATTTTGTCTTCAGGTGCTACATTTGTTAATTTCAATTGTGCATTAAGCTGCTCGCCGTTATATATACTATATAGCTGCCCAATAGCAGTATTTAAAAATGCTGTTGTAATAATTGATATTTCAGAGAAATCAAGTTCTACTGTATCACCAGATTTTAAATTTTCATCAATTTTTTTATAAATAGTTTCACCATCATCTGAAGATACTGCTGTCTCTTTTTCGATAATTTGTTTAACTATCAACTGTACTACTTTATTTGTCATAATGCAAAAATATTAAAAAATATCATCCAATGAAATTTCGTCTATTAATTTATAAGATTTAATATCATCAAGATTAAATTCAATATTTGCTATGGTACCGGGAAAAGGTTTTTCGAAATTTTTTTTTTCTATTACTCCTCTTCGATATTCCCAATAACCGTCAGATGAAACGATTTGTATTTTCCCTTTATTTAACTTTATAAACTCAAATATGATGTCGAGTCCTAACCCTCCTGAAACTGTACCAGTTTTAGTTGTATGTCCATATTCTAATGCCCATTCTATAGCTTTAAACCCTGATAAATCCTCTTTAAGATATTCATTTACATTTGCTTTTATTGTATTGCCCATATCTACAATGGTTATATCAAGTCGTTTTTTTTTCTTGTTTGGATAATATTGTCCGCAAGTATATATGTGCTTGCAATGACCATGGGTGCGAGCATTTTCAAATAATTCAAAAATACTCTCATTTATTTTTTTGCCAAGCAATTTACTATGTTTAGGAAATTCTGGTTTTGATAATAATTCGTTTTGAATGTAATTCATAAACTCAAAATCATCAGAAGGTTTGAATTTTTGGTATGTAATAATAGTTCCTAGATTTTCTAACAATTTATCATAACCAAATTCACATAAAAACAAATTTCGGCGGAGGACTTCTGTTAGTACAGGATTAATATTGTTTACGGTAACATTTTTCCCCTGTTCTTCGACTAAAACACAAACTGCACCTAAGACAGCTGATAAATTTGCTTCAAACCATTCTGTATTGATAAAATTAAGAGTTATTTCAGTTTTAGTTTGTTCAAGCAAGGTATGATATAATTTAATTAAGCCATTATAACCATCAAATTCACTTATAATTTTGGGCAACATAAAAACTTCCATATATTAAAAATTTTAACAGGTTGAATCAGTTTTTAACTTTTTCTTTTTCTAATAACTTTCATCATTTCTATTTTTTTTCATTAAATAATTAATATTAAATCAGAAGTTCTTACACCAAATTTAGCAAAATTAAGTAAAATAAAAAAGTATTTTTTTTTATTTCAATGCTTTATAGACAATTACTTTTTTAGCTTGTTTAATCAATTGTAATTGTTGATTAATGACTTTGGCTTGCTTGTCGATTTGGATTAATAGCTGCAACGATTTTTGATATTCTGATGGGTTTTGGTTAGCTTGGTGGTTCGCCTGTTCCATCACTTCTTTTAAATCAGAAATCCGAATGAAAGGAATAACCGAGCCAACCAGGTAAATTTTAAATTTATCAGCTTGCCACAGGCAGAATACAAGCCAATAGTAAAAATCTTTTTCTTGTTCATTTTCAGCATGAAAAATAAAACAATTCGGACATGGCTCTGTTAAAGGCTTTCCTGCGTTCAATCCTTTTGAAAGAATGAAAAAATGATTTTTTGAAATTGATTGCCCCTTGCTGTAAGTCTTGATTTTGTTTCCGCACATAGTATTAAAATTTTTATTTTCCCCTGTCATTGAGCCACTGCGCCCAAAAACAGAAAAAAGCATAAAACTTTTGATAGGCCACTGACTTGCGGAGCGTGGGATGAATTGCAAGGTTTTTGCGAAAAAAATACTACCCCATTAAAATAAAAAAATCATTAATATATTGGGGTGGAGATTTTTTTTGCAAAACTTGTCTTGACCTTGCAAGAGCGTTTGGGAGCATAACTTTGCCTAACAAAAGTTTTATTTGCGGTCTGTATTTTTAAAGTATTTATTTTGTGGGACTTTGTCCCAAACCCTAATAACTTTCTTGTCTTAAAACAAGAAAGTCATCAAAGAAATTCAAGACAAAATAAAGCTGCTGGTACACTTGCTTACACACGCCCGCTATTTTGTCAAGCTGACGCGCTTTGAAACCTTTGGTTTCATTAAAAAAAATTCAATATATTTTTATGGGGTAAAATTAAAGGGTGATAAACTTTTAGGTTGGCTATAGGGATGGGAAAGACAAGTGTGGCGAATGAAAGAGCCACTCTTGTGTGTGGTGCTGAGGCTTATGAAATGAACATAGCGGAATGAAGCGGAAGATCGTGTAGCGACCACGAGGAGCGGAACGCTGTAGCGTAATGTAGCGGAGTGTATGAATATGCCGCAGGCACATGGCGTAAGGTTGGCTGTCTTGTCCTGAAATAGGTTTACACAACAACGTGTAAAAATGGAAAAAACAAGAAAAGTTATTTTAGGATTAAAACGGGGTCGTGATTTTAGCCAGTCAGAACGCCATCAGATGGTACATGATTATCTGACATCAGGAAAAAAGAAAATTGAAAT
>Ga0209697_10001166_pt1 | contig 41704 bp, 52 predicted proteins | sample AliMusrvi5mmetaG_FD_184115 | JGI IMG/M metagenome (GOLD analysis project Ga0209697, IMG submission 184115) | Freshwater lake bacterial and archeal communities from Alinen Mustajarvi, Finland, to study Microbial Dark Matter (Phase II) - Alinen... | ecosystem: Environmental > Aquatic > Freshwater...
GGGACCGGGACTGCGGCTACTGGATTTTCCTGGATGAGGAAATCGGCTATATCGTTGTAGGGAACGAGGCACTCTGCTTTTTCGGGAGTGTCATCCATGGCAAACATGGTTTTGCCTGCAAAGCGGCTCTTGCGGATCAGTTCGTGATAGGGCACTTTGGCAAGAAGCTTTGTTCCTACTTTTTCGGCAAACTGGTCGAGCATGTTTGTGCCGCCACCGGTGGTGTAGTCGACCCGGTTGGCAACAATACCTGCGAGCTTGACCTTGTAGCGGACGCTTTTCTGCTGGATAGCCATGCAGAGACGGTTAGCGGCGAAGATGCTGTCGAAATCGTTGGTGGCAATAATGATGGCATAGTCGGCATAGTTCAGCGGAGCGCTGAAACCGCCGCATACAACGTCACCAAGAACGTCGAAAAGAATGACATCATATTTATCGTAAAGACCGAGTTCCTGAAGCAGGGTGACTGATTCTCCGACAACGTAGCCACCGCATCCGCTTCCTGCTGGAGGTCCGCCGGCTTCAAGGCAGTCAATGCCTGCAAATCCGGTTTCGATAATGTCCTCAGCAGTCAGCTCTTCATGATGAAAATCAACCTCTTCAAGAGCTTCAATAACAGTTTTCTGCAATTTCCCTGTAATAGGGAATGTGCTGTCGTGCTTGGGATCGCAGCCTATCTGCAGAACCTTGGCACCTTTAAGGGCAAGGGCTGCCGAAATATTGGCGCTTGTGGTGCTTTTTCCTATGCCGCCCTTACCATATACGGCTAATACTAAACTCATAATGATAACAGAGAAATTGATTGATAGAAAAACCTTACCCGCCGAGGGACTCTTTTGCTTTTCGGAAAACCTCTACAGTGACAATGGATTCGCCGATGCTTCGGGCAAAGGTGTCAGTATTCTTCCTGACCTTTTTGCGAACAAAAAACGGCACTTTCTTAAGCATTGTTTCAGCATCATCGGTCCACTTCATCTCTCCGTCGTCAGCCAGAGCCTCTTGCTCAACATCAACATCAACTGCTGAGGACACATGCCCGTTAGCGCTTACTGGCTCGACCTCAGGCGAAAGAGAGGCTCCGTTCTCCTCATATTCCAGACCGGCATCACCAAAGAAGTCGATCAGGTGCTTTTCGAGACCGAGTTTGCATGAAAGATAGACCCTGTCGGCAATGACATCAGATCCATCAAAGCCGAAAAACGGATAATAGCCGAGCAGATGGTTCTCAATATGGGTCGGAGGACAGATAACCATACAGGGAACATCGAGCTTGCGGCAGCTGTGGCGCTCCATCTGGGTACCGCAGACCAGATCAGGCATTTCATCGTCAATAATTTTTGCAACATCCTGAAACCGGTCAGTAACGACAAGCGGGCCAGGAAGGTAGCCCTCCAGCTCTTTGCGGACCCACTCTGCATGACGCTCCATATAGGTGCCCGCTCCAATAATCTTCATACCGAGTTCGTCACGCAAAAACTTCACAATCGCCACGGTATGCGTAGCATCTCCAAAGACAAAAGCCCGTTTGTTGCTGAAGCTTTCCATATCTGCCGTCCTGGCAAACCATGGCACTCCGCTCGGAGCACTCAGGCCGTCAAGCGAGAAAGCACTGAGTTTCGGCAGGGTGAGTGGAGGAACACCCCTTTCAGCACCTGTTATATTAAGCTGTTCGATGACTGAACGAAGCCATGCAAGAGTAGGCTCAACACCTATCGGCGCCTTGTAGATAGCCGGCATGGCAAACGTTTCAGCTAGATATTCAGCCGCTGTTAACCCGATTTCACGATACGGGGCAATATTGAGCCAGGCTGCGGGCAGTTTCTTGAGATCTTCTATTCCCGCTCCCCATGGAGCAACGACATTGACCGTAATGCCAAGCGTCTGCAGCATGCGCCGGAGGCTTGTGAGGTTAGCGCGTAAATGAAAGCCAAGGGATGTAAAGCCGAGCAGGTTTACTGAAGGCTGAGCCGTTTTCTCCTGAGGTGCGGCATATCTTTTCACCAGTTCAGTCAACAGACCGTCTGCCGCCTCATTTTCAGATACCCTGAAAGGATTGAGGGCATAGACAAGAGTTTTTTCCGGTGGAAGTCCGGAATGTGCTGTAAGCTGATGGAGATCTTCCTGAAGAAGAGCTGTACTGCAGCTCGGTGCTATAACGGTAAGATCGGGATGGTAGTGGTGATCGACCTGCTGCAGTGTTCCGGGAAGTCTTGACACTCCCTGTGCGAGGTCTCTTCCGCGAACAACGCTGATCGACAGTCCCGGAAAATCCGGGGTCCGTTCAAGCATGCTGTAGGTGGCCGTGATGTAATCATCGCCCTGGGGCGCATGATAGACGGTGTGAACCCCTTTCATACTGTTGGTGACTCGGCTGATACCATGGAGGGCAGTTCCCTCATAGAGCCAGAAAGCTAAGCGCATACTCTGTGACGTTTGTTATTACAATTTCCTTACGAGAATTATTCAGCGCTCGGCATGACACCTTCAAGCCATACCTCCTTGTCAAACGCAGGCAGATTACTACGGCGATGGAGCGGTGAAACAAACAAATTAGCCAGTGGAATAACCCCCGACCAGCTATGAATCGGCATAAGCATGAACTCCATACTCCACTTGACAACAAATCCATGACCGGCAAACGGATTGGCAGTCATCAGCGACGTCACAATGAGGTCTGGCTGTATGCGCGTGACATCCTCAAGCTGACGGTGAAAGTTGGGCTGCTCGACAACGCGGACCCCCTGAAGAGCCTCAAGTTCACGAGCGTGAAATTTTTTGTTGATATAGGCGCTGCTGCATTCAACGACATCAGCACCGGCACTTTTTAGAAAACGTGCAAGAGGCAGCTCCATCATGGTATCGGCAGTCAGAAAAACCTTTTTGCCCTTAAGCAGCGCTGTCTGAGTACGGATTTTTTCCCATGCGGCTTTTTCGCGGTCGCGAAGGTCAACGGTGATACCGAATTCGCGGGCAAGATCTTCCCAGAAAACCCTTGATCCATCGGGACCGAAAGGAAAAAGAGAGTGAAGAACACGCGCTCCGCGTTCACGTTCGAGCTTGACAGCAACCCTTGAAAGATAAGGCTGGATGGGAGCAAGCACGGTATCGGGACCGATGGCGGGCATTTTATCAAAACGGGATTCAGGAAGAAATCCTGCGACATGAATACCAAGCTCTTCAGCCTCCGCCCGGAGATCGTCAGCAGTAGCGTCATTGACTGAACCGAGAAAGACCACACTTTTCTGGCCGGCAGGGGCTACGGGACAGAACGGCACAAGAGCGTGCAGAACAGAATCCTCAGCCTGCGTGAAGTTATAGACCAGGCCGCTGGCCGGAACAAAAAGCACCGGAACATCCGCTGTACTGAGATGATGGGCAAGACCCTTGAAATCAACCTTCATAACCTCGGGAGTACATGAGGAGAGAAGAAAAATCACTGACGGATTATGGTCGGCCTTGATTTCGCGGATAATCTCTTCGAGGGTAGGCTCGTTCTTTGAAAGATCACCTTCCTCCATGAGAGCGATACCGAATCGAGGCTTGGCAAAAATCATCATGCCAAGAGCATTCTGCAGAAAATGAGCGCATGTATGCGTTCCGAGAATAAGAAAAAAGCTGTCTTTGATCTTCTGATACATCCAGCCGACACAGGCAAGACCGCAAAAACTGTGCGTAACGTTATCTTCCTTGATTATTTGAACATCACCGGAAACCTGCATCATGAAGTGTTTCTCCTGATAGTTACTGCCCCCTCAACAATTCCATCGTTGAAGGGTGTGCAAAAGCGATACAACGGCCAATCTTAAAGAATGTGAAGATAAAATATTTTCACTAATCCCCCTACTCCGCGGGGGGGGCTATTTTTGCTTTGACGGAAGCCGTCTTTTCACCAAGACGGACGGTCCGGTCCCGTCGATCATCTATTTTCAAAACCGTATAGACCCGCTTGCCGCCTTTACTGAACGAGTACTCGTGAAGTTTCTCGGCAAGCTCAAAAAGGAGATGCACCGGTCCTTCAACAGTCGTACCCATATCGTGAAGGCGGTAGCTGCATCCGCTTACACCGAGAAGCTCCTGCAATCCGGCTACAAAGCCACTCAGGCTGCCCTCTTTAGTGTCGAGCGGAATAACAGCGATATCCATCAAAGCCATGGCAAATAAACTCGAAGGTTATCTGAAAACAGTCTCGTTCCGTCCAGGACCAACAGAAATAAAGGTAACAGGAACCTGCAGCTCATCTTCAAGGAAGGTCACATAGTTACGGGCTTCAGGCTGCATATCAGAGAAGGTGCGTGAATCAGCATTTGAAGCCATCCATCCCTTCAGGGTGGTATAAACCGGTGTCACCCTCGACAGTGTCTGATGATCGGTCGGGAAATCATGAATTTCCCTGCCGTCAAGCATATATGAGGTACAGACCTTGATCTCTTCAAAGGTGTCGAGCACATCAAGCTTGGTAAGCGCAATTTCGGTAACACCATTGACTGTAAGCGAATAACGCAGCGCGACAAGGTCTATCCAGCCGCATCTCCGCTTTCTTCCTGTTGTTGCTCCGAACTCGTGCCCGATCTGGCCGAGACGTTCTCCGGTCTCATCCAGAAGTTCAGATGGAAACGCTCCATTGCCGACTCTTGTCATATAGGCCTTGCAGACACCGATAACCTTGCCGATATAGTTCGGAGCAATACCGGAGCCTGTGCATGCGCCTCCAGAGGTAGGGTTGGAGGATGTCACATAGGGATAGGTTCCGTGATCGACATCAAGCAGACATCCCTGAGCGCCCTCAAGGAGCACTGTCTTTCCTTCCTGAAGCTGCTTGTTGAGATATAACTGGGTATTGGTGACATAGGGATCGATAATCTTGTCGAACTCCTCGTACTCGCGTACCATGGTTTCGACATCAAGTTCTTCCTTGTCATAAATATTCTTAAAGAGCTTGTTCTTGGCTGCAAGGTTCTCCCTGAGCTTCTCCTGCAGCACTTCTGGGCTGAGAAGATCAACAACCCTTATACCCTTGCGGGCAAACTTGTCCTCATAGCTCGGACCGATACCTCGACCGGTTGTGCCGATTTTCTGGTCACCCTGGGCAGTTTCGTGCAATGAATCGAGCCGCTTATGGTAGGGCATGATGAGATGGGCATTATGGCTGATAAAAAGCCTGCCTGTAACCTCAAAACCGAGTTCCTCTACCTTTTTGATCTCCTCGAGCAATGCGACAGGGTCAATAACGACCCCGTTGCCGATCACACAAACGCATCCTTTATGAAAGATTCCGGAAGGAATAAGGTGCAGAACAACGGTTTTATTATCAAAACAGATAGTATGACCGGCATTTGCCCCACCTTGATAACGGACAACGATATCGTACTTGTCTGAAAGGTAATCAACGAGTTTTCCTTTGCCTTCATCACCGAACTGAGTACCAACAATTACTGTTGCAGACTGCGAGGGTGTCCTGAATTTTTTTGATTCCACGACGATTGTTTTTTTTAACAGATATAATGATCAAAATGAGCCAGAAGCTCACTCTTTCCCTTGCCGGAAAACGATGAATAATTTACAATAAATTTGGCTTTCGCCGCGCAACTTTCCATTACACGCCTGGTCTGGACTTTATCCTTCTGGCGGAGCTTGTCGTACTTGGTCAGAACAATGCCATAAGGCTTTTCATGAAACTCCAGAAACTCTATCATTGCCCTGTCGGAATTCATGGCCGGATGGCGGGAATCGAGCAGGAGCACAATGAGCGAAATACTGTACCGGTGTTCAATATACGAGGAAAGAAGACTGCCCCATGCGGCTTTCTCTGCCTGCCCTACTGCCGCGTAGCCGTAACCGGGAAGATCGACAAAATAAAACTGGTTGTTGATCAGGAAATAGTTGATCAGTCGGGTTTTACCTGGGGTTGAACTTGTTTTTGCTAGACCTTTGCTCTCGGTAAGTGAATTAAGCAGGGTGGATTTGCCGACATTTGATCTCCCGGCAAAAACAATTTCAGGAGATGAGCCTTCCGGAAGGCCCGAAAGAGCGGAAGCACTGATATGAAAGGCGGCAGAAGTAATTTTCATACAAATAATAAGCGGTCGGGCAAAAAAGAGCAATAAAAAGGAAGCTAAAAACCTTGCGTTAAAAACCCAAATGTTTAACTTTCATCCAGCTTTTTACGCATTATACCTATTGAAAAAGGAAGAACAGCAGAAGATGTCACTTTTCATTTACAATTCCCTCTCCAGAAACAAAGAAAAGTTTGAACCCCTGCATCCGGGGATGGTGAGCATCTATGTGTGCGGACCTACTGTTTACGGACATGCCCATCTTGGACATGCAAAAAGCTATGTATCATTTGACGTGGTAGTCCGCTGGCTGCGGCATTCGGGATACCACGTAAAGTATGTACAGAATATTACCGATGTGGGACACTTGACCGATGACGCCGATGAAGGTGAGGACAAGATATCGAAACAGGCCCGCCTCGAAAAAACAGACCCGATGGAAATTTCGCAGTTCTATACCCGGAGTTTCTATGAAGACATGGACAAGCTCGATGTTCTCCGCCCCAATATAGCTCCTGCTGCCACCGCCCACATCCCTGAACAGATTGCCCTTGTTGAACGGCTTATTGCGACCGGTCACGCCTATGAGGTCAACGGCAATGTCTATTTCTCGGTTGAATCATTTCCAGGATATGGAAAACTTTCGGGACGAACCGATCAGGAGGCTTTACAATCCGGTGTAAGGGTTGAAACACGTTCTGATAAACGGCACCCCTCTGATTTCGCTCTCTGGAAAAAGGCGGAGGAAGGGCATCTCATGAAATGGAATTCTCCATGGAGTATCGGCTATCCGGGATGGCATCTTGAGTGTTCGGCGATGTCAATGAAATATCTTGGAGAGACCATCGACATTCACGGAGGAGGCATGGAGAACAAGTTTCCCCACCATGACTGTGAAATCGCCCAGTCAGAAGCGGTAACAGGAAAACCCTATGTCAGGTTCTGGATGCATAACAACATGGTGACGGTCAATGGGATAAAAATGGGGAAATCCCTGAAAAACTCTGTCAATCTGAAGGATTTGTTTAAAGAAACAGATCCTCTGGTTATCCGGTTCTTTATTCTTCAATCACACTACCGCTCGCAACTGGATTATTCCCAGTCCGCCATAAAAGCATCTACAACCGGACTCGAAAAACTTCGCGAGACAAGGCGGCGACTGGCGGAGCAAAAAACCGGGAGTGCATTGTTTGACACGGAACCATTCATCAGGCGCTTTACCGATGCAATGGATGATGATTTCAATACACCGGTAGCTATAGCAGTACTGTTTGAGTTGTCAAAGGCCATTAATGCCGCACTTGATTGCAGCGAAGGCATATCGGAAGAGTCACGGGGAAAAACTCTGGCTTTTCTTCAAACGGCCGCTACGGAAATTCTTGGAATCCTGAACCCGAATGAACAAGAGATCGGCAGGGATAACATGCAGATCGGCAAAAAGCTCGATGGAATTATGGACGTTCTCCTCGAACTTCGGGCTGAAGCAAGAGAGAACAGGAATTTTGCACTCAGTGATAAAATCCGGGACCGGCTTATTGCAGTCGGAATTGAAATCAAGGATACCAAAGAAGGGGCAAGCTGGTCGAATAAAACCGGCGCTTAAAGGTACTCTTCAAGCTCGTCACGCCGAAGAGTATCAACAGCCTCCTCAACCCTGTGAGATTCCCCTTTTTTGCAGATAAGCAGCGCATCATCTGTTTCGATAATGATCACGTCGCGGATCCCTATGGTACAGACAACCTTCCCCGCTGGTTTTCTGACATAGATATTTTCACAATCAATCTGTACCAGCCGATCGTCGGAATGCTCTTCAGGATTGAGGCTCCGTCTCCCCGCAACTTTCACAACCTCATCCCATGACCCAAGATCGGTCCACCCGAATTCTCCTGTCAGAACAAAAACATGATCAGCCTTTTCCATAATACCGTAGTCAATGGAAATCGGGTGAATCCATGAGTAAACATCTTCAATAACCTTTTGTTCTTTTTCTGTTCCAAGACTTTCATAGATAGTGAGAAGATCCTTGTATAAATCAGGCATTGAGCGTTCAAACTCTCTGGAAATAGCATCAATATGCCAGATAAAAACACCGCTGTTCCAGTAAAAGTCCTTGCTTTCAAGAAACTCTACTGCCGTGGTCAGGTCAGGCTTTTCGGCAAACGCCTTTACCCTGAACAGCGTAAATTGGCAACCTGCTGCAAATGCCAGCGGAATTGGAAGCTCTTCATCAACCTGAATGTAACCATAGTCTGTTTCCGGTCTGTCAGCTTTTACTCCAATGGTAACCAGGCCTTTTTTGACCGATGCAATTTCAATACCTGCCTGAACAATATGAATAAAGGTCTGATTGTCCAGAACCAGATGGTCTGCAGGAAGAACTATAGTGATAGCATCAGGATCCCTTTTTTTGATATGAGCGGTCGCAAGAGCGATGCATGGCGCTGTATTGCGACTGGACGGCTCCACAATGATATTATCGGGTCTAAAACCAGAGAGCGATGCGGCAATCAGTTTACGCCCCTGTTCACTGGTTATAATAAATATGTTGTCAGCTATCACGGTAGTGCTGATGCGCTGAACTGTTTTTGCAATCATGGTCCCTTCATCGTAGAGATCAGCGAACTGCTTTGGCATCTGTTTTCTGGAAACAGGCCATAGCCGCTTTCCGATTCCACCAGCCATGATAAGCGCATAAACATGCTTGCCGAAACCACTGTTCATAAAGCGTAACGTATTGCGGGAGTTTCATAAAAAGTAGAATGCCTGCCGTTCGACATCTTTTTTAATTTACTCATTTATTGAAGCCAATTTGTCATTCATCGTAAAATGTCGTTTTTTGGGGTTAAACAACTGAACAGAAGGATTACCACCGATGGAACGACTGACGGGAGATCTAGATACACTGGAAAAATTGTGTGCCGGGCAGGGAATGGAGTTTGACTCCTTAACCCTGAAGCAATTGGTTCGATATGGCAGCTTGCTTGAAGAGTGGAACCATAAGATTAACCTGATAAGCCGGAAAGAAGATGCTCCGGTGATCGTAAAACATATCTTTCACTCTCTGTTGATCGCTCTCTACCACCCCTTCAGTAAAGGTGAGAAAGTACTTGATCTGGGGACAGGTGGTGGACTGCCCGGAATCCCGCTCTCTATCTGCTTCCCTGAAACTCAGTTTCTTCTTGTGGATTCGACCGGGAAGAAAATAACTGCCTGCCAGGCCATGATCAAAGAGCTCGGTATCAAGAATGCAATAGCGATGCATACGAGGGTAGAAGAGCTTAACGGGGTTATATTTGATACGGTACTTTCGAGGCAGGTTGCACCGCTCGACCAACTCTGCGGCTATGCAGCGAGACTGCTCAAGCCACGTGGCATACTTATCTGCCTGAAAGGCGGGACTCTTGATAAAGAGATCGCAAAAACTCTTGAGTCAAGCAGGGATCATAACGGTTTCCCGAAAAAAGTGGAACTGCATCCCATAAGCGGCATCAGTACGTTTTTCTCTGAAAAGCAAATAGTCATTGCCCGAGGATAGAAGTTATCCTGAGAGCAATGACTAACAATAATGAGTGCTATAAACTAAATGCGGCAGAGTTTACTCAGCAGAAGCCGTTGTTACAGCTGCTGGAGTGTCGCTGGTTTTCTTTGAACCCTTGACTCGTTTTGAACGATCCTGCTTGCCTGATTTCTGACTTGTTGCCGGTGCTTCCTGATAATCAACAAGCTCGATAACTGCCATTTTAGCTGCATCACCAAAACGGGGTGCAAGCTTTATAACTCTTGTATATCCGCCCTTGCGATCACCTACTTTTCCAACAATCTCTTCAAAAAGCATTCTGATAGCCTGTTTATCCCTGATACTTTTGAAGATTTCACGCTGGGCATGTACGGTTCCCTTGCGGGCTTTCGTAATAATCTTCTCAACAACCCTGCGGGTCTCCTTTGCTTTAGCCTCTGTGGTCTCAATGCGCTTGTATACAAGCAGCTGAGTTGAGAGGTTGCTTAGTGTCGCCTTTCTATGGGCTGCGGTTCTTCCGAGTTTTCTTACCGGCTTAACTTTACGCATGAGTGTGTCCTGATCTCAATAATTCAAAAAAACGGTTGCTATTTTCTTATTTGCCCTGATACTTGGTAATATCCATACCAAACTTCAGTTCAAACTTTTCAAGTTGTTCCTTAAGTTCCGTCAGTGATTTCTTGCCAAAATTCTTGTAGTTCAGCAACTCATCCTCTTTGCGCGAAACAAGGTCACCGATAGTATCAATTTCGGCAAGTCTCAGGCAGTTGTGTGAACGGACTGAAAGATCAAGATCTTCAATTTTGGTATGCAACAGGCGACGCATTGTTTCGAACTCATCATCCTGCTGTTTGAATTCCTCTTCGGTAAATTCTTCCTCGGTCGGTGAGAAATTTGCAAAAAACGTAACATGCTCGGTGATGATTTTGCCGGCAAGACTGATAGAGTCATCGGGAGTGACGGAACCATCTGTTTCGACATCAAGAATCATTTTTTCGTAATCGGTTCGCTGACCGACACGAGTGTTTTCCACCGTAAACTTTACGTTCCTGATCGGAGTGTAAATGGCATCTATAGCGATATAACCAAGCGCCATTCCTTCCGGTCTGTTCTCTTCTGCAGGGATGTAACCGCGGCCTCTTCCGATAAACAGATCAATTTTGACTGTTGCATTGGCATTGATCGTGGCAATGTGCATATCCTTGTTCAGGACCTCGAACTCGCCTTCCTGTGCAACTATATCGCCGGCAGTAAACTCCATTGGCCCGACAAGTGTAAGGGATGTCTTGCAATTTCTTTTGCATGTAGACTTGAAACGGACCTGTTTGAGATTCAGCACGATTTGCGGAACATCCTCACGGACTCCATCAATCGCGGCAAACTCATGAAAAACGCCGTCAATCTTTATCCCTGTTATTGCAGTACCCGGGAGTGAGGCAAGCAAAACCCTTCTCATAACATTTCCAAGGGTCACACCGTAACCACGCTCAAGCGGCTGCGCAATGAACCTGCCGAAACGATCAGTATGGGTAGTTTCGTCAACTTCAATTTTTGCAGGCATCTGCATCTGGTATATCATAGTATTGATACCTTAGATTTCATTAAAATCACTTAGAGTATAACTCAACAACTAACTGCTCATTAAATGGTTCCTGTATATCGACTCTTTCAGGAACAGCCAGAAAAACAGCTTTCTGATTAGCTTTATCGACCTGAATCCATGCAGGTATGCGGGATTCGGGTGTTTTATTCAGAGAATCGGTAACAGCACCCATATTCTTGCTTCTCTGACGGAACTCGATCAGCTCTGAAGGAGAAACCATATAAGAAGGAATGTCGACCTTCTTGCCGTTGATAAGAAGATGCCCATGGGTTACAAGCTGACGTGCAGCAGACCGTGAAGGCGCAAAACCTGCGCGGAAGACGACATTGTCGAAGCGCCTTTCGATAAGCCTGACAAGGTTATCACCGGTAACACCCCTCTGGGATGCTGCCTTCTTAAAGTAGTTCCTGAACTGTTTTTCAAGAATACCATAAAGATATTTCATCTTCTGCTTCTCTCTGAGCTGAAGAGCGTATTCTGAAACCTTTCCTTTTCTGCCCTGTCCGTGCTGTCCAGGAGGGAAAGGACGTCTTTCGAGATATTTTTCAGCTTTAGGTGCAAGCGCAATACCTAACCTGCGGGATACTTTTGTTATTGAGCCTCTAAATCTTGCCATGTCAATTGCTTCATTGAAATTCTATGAATATATAAAATCAGACCCTTCTGCGCTTTGGAGGCCTGCAGCCATTATGCGGCAGAGGAGTAATATCCTTTATTGTCCGCACATCCAGACCTGCTCCCTGCAAAGCCCTGATAGCAGCATCGCGACCTGCGCCCGGACCTTTGATAAAGACGTCAACATGACGCATACCAAGGTCATAAGCTTCTTTAGCTGCAGCTTCAGAGGTCACCTGCGAAGCATAAGGAGTGTTCTTTTTAGAACCCTTAAAACCGTTTTTGCCAGCGCTTGACCATGATACTGTATTGCCCTGAACATCGGTAATGGTTACCATGATATTGTTGAACGATGCCTTGATATGCACAGCACCTTCAGGGGTAACCTTTATTTTCTTTTTTTTCCTGCTTATTGTAGCCATGAACTTACACTCTTTAGTATCGAAGATTTTATTGCCTATATACTACTACTTCTTAGCCGCCTTCTTCTTACCAGCAACAGTCTTACGTTTACCTTTCCTGGTCCTTGCATTAGTCCGGGTTCTCTGTCCGCGTACCGGGAGCGAGCGCCGATGACGAAGCCCTCTATAGCAACCAATATCCATCAAACGTTTGATAGCAGTCTGCTGTTCACCGCGAGCCTGCCCCTCAACCTTGTATGTTTCGGCAATAATTTCCCTGATTGCATGTGCTTCTGCGTCGTTCAGGTCAGAGATTTTCCTGTTGGTCGCAATACCTGCTCTCTGCAGAATACTCTCTGCTGATGCTCTCCCAATACCATAAACATGCGTCAAAGCAATAACGGCATGTTTGTTTAACGGCAAATTTACCCCAGCTATCCTCATATGCTCTTTAAAGTTCTATTGTTTTTTTCTGAAGATCAACCTTGGCGCTGCTTATGGCTTGGATTCACTTTGCAAATCACAAATCTTTTGCCTTTACGCTTCACAATCCGGCAGTGCTCACAACGTTTTTTAATAGAAGAATATATTTTCATAAGTAACCCCACATGCAATAATTAATCCAACTAAATGCGAAATCTGAAAAGGCTTGTAATGTAATAAATCTAGATCAATAAATCAAAGCCATCAAGAGCTATTTCATCACTTATTTATACCTGTATGTAATCCGTCCTTTTGAGATATCGTACGGGGATATCTGGACTTTTACCTTATCACCTGGTAAGATCCTGATATAATGCATCCTGATTTTACCGGAAACATGCGCAAGAACCTCAAGGCTGTTTTCGAGTTTTACCTTGAACTGCGCATTTGGAAGTGCTTCCAGAATCACGCCTTCAATCTCAATTGATTCTTCTTTAGCCAAATTATTTGCTCCTTTATTCGATATTTTTGTAAGCGGTTCAAGAGTGTTAATCACTCAAGAAACGTGCGGGTCAGTACTTCGGCTTTCCCTTGCCTTACAACTATCGTATGTTCAAAATGCGCTGAAGGTTTTCCATCCTCAGTTACGGCCACCCATTCGTTTCGCCTGCTCACCGCCCGACGGGAACGACCGATAGCGATCATAGGCTCTATGGCAAGCGTCATGCCTTCCACAAGCTTTACTCCTGTATGCTTTCTGCCATAATTCGGTACAGCCGGATCTTCGTGCAATTCACTGCCGATGCCATGACCGACCATATTTTCAATAACACTGAACCGGAATGACCGGGCATAATCTTCAATTGCAGAAGAGATATCATGCAGACGGTTACCTTCAACCGCCATTGCAATACCCCTCTCAAGGCTCTCTCTTGTTACATCAACAAGCTGCTGCACCTTTTCATCTATGACTCCAAGAACAAATGTTCTTGCCGCATCACCATGATATCCGCCCTTGTAAACCCCACAGTCAACTGAAACGATATCACCCTCTTTGACAACTCTCTTTACACTGGGTACTCCGTGAACAACCTCTTCATTGATCGATATACAGAGTGTTGCAGGGTACGGGGTAACACCGGGATCACTTTTCGGCACATAGTTCAGAAAACTTGGAACAGCATGATTATCCCTTATAAACTCTTCAGCCATCGTGTCGAGTTCTTTGGTCGTCATGCCGGGCTTTATTTCCTGCTCAAGAAGATCAAGGGCCTTGGCCACAAGGGCTCCTGAGACTCTCATCAACTCAATTTCCCGTTCGCTTTTTATAGTAATCATTTCGGTTTATTACCTGGCCTGCCGACCATGTGTCTTCCCTGACTTCATGAAGCCATCGTAATGGCGCATCATCAAGTGGCTTTCAACCTGCTGCAGCGTATCAAGACCGACACCGACAATAATCAAAAGACTTGTACCACCGAAAAACTGTGCAAAACCCTGAGTGACATTCACAAACTTTGTCAGGAAAGTAGGAAGAATCGCAATGATCGCAAGAGATATGGCTCCAGGGAGTGTAATGCGAGTCAGAATATTATCTATAAAGTCGGCTGTGCTTTTACCTGGGCGCACACCGGGAATGAAACCTCCCTGACGGCGCATAGTGTCTGCAACTTCTTTTGGATTAAAGGCGATCGCTGTGTAAAAATAGGTAAAGAAAACAATCATGGTTCCGAACATGAGGGCATACCACCAGGAATCATAGGAGAGAACGGAAGCAATACTCTGCATCACCTCATTTTCCGGGAAAAAGGAGAGGAACGTACCAGGAAGAAACATGATGGACTGAGCAAAAATAATGGGCATGACACCAGCAGTATTAATCCTCATCGGGATGTACTGGGTGCTTCCACCATAAACCTTGCGCCCGACTACACGTTTGGCATGCTGCACAGGAATCCGGCGGGTTCCGACGGTAAGCACCACGACGAATGCAACAATTGCAGCCATGACTCCGAGAATAATGATCTCGATAATCCAGTTTTTACTTCCCAGAGAGACCGAGCGAAACTCAGCTACAAGCGCCTGTGGAAAGCGGGCAAGTATACCTATCATAATAATGAGGGATATACCGTTTCCTATACCCCGATCTGTGATCTTCTCACCAAGCCACATGACAAAGACAGTGGCAGAAGTCAGGAGAATAACAACAGTAATAGAAAAGAAAATGCCCGGATCAGGCACAATTACTTTACCGAATGAAGCCGGACTTGAAAGACTGACACTTACGCCCCAGGCCTGCAGGGCAGCTATCACCACTGTTCCGTAGCGCGTCATCTGGCTTATTTTCTGTCGGCCGTCCTCACCCTCTTTCTGAAGTTTCTGGAAGTAGGGAGTAACCGCACCAAGCAACTGGATGATGATTGAGGCGGAGATGTAGGGCATAATGCCAAGAGAGAATATCGACGCTCTGGCAAAAGCTCCACCTACAAAAAGGTCAAAAAGTCCGAAGAGATCATTGGAGTGGGACTGCGATGCGCCTGCCACTGCAGCCGCATCAACACCCGGGATGGTGATATGGGAACCAAGTCTGTAGACAAATAACAGAAGAAGCGTATAAAGGATCCGCTGGCGGAGTTCAGGGATTTTATTTATGTTCCTTATACTTTCATTTAGCTTCATAGCGTCCTTTTAACGGGTTCAGGGCTTAGGAGTTTTTTTTACTCTTTTTACCAAAGGTGCCTTTGGTTTCAATAGAGCCTCTTCAAATGATATATCCCTGATTTTTGAAGCCTCTTCAAGCGTACGGAATGCCTTGATTACTTTGCCGCCGGCTGCGGTGATTTTTTCTTCCGCACTCTTGCTGAATGCATGAGCAGTAATGGTAACAGCTGCGCTGAGTTCGCCATTACCGAGAATCTTGAAATAATCAGCATTACTTGCATGGAGAAGAGACTTGAGATCGAGAATAGAAATCTCATTCTCTATCAGCCCTTCCTGTATCCATTTGTCAAGCTGTGAAAGATTGACTGTATTGACAGGGTTGCTGTCAAGAGGAGTAAAACCAAATTTTGGCAACCTCCGGTAAACAGGAATCTGTCCGCCCTCAATTTTAGGTCTCTTGTAGCCGCTGCGTGCCTGCTGACCTTTGTTGCCCTTGCCGGCTGTGGTTCCGTTGCCCGAACCCTGACCGCGGCCAACCCGCTTTTTATTCTTTACTGCGCCTTTAGCTGGACGAAGTGAACTTAAATCCATGGTTTCAATTCCCGACTTTCTATTAGTAAAAAACTTAGACTTCCTCAACCTTGACAAGGTGCTGTACGACTCTTATCTGACCTCTGGTGCAAGGATTATCCTGTCTGTCAACCTGATAGTGTGGCCTTCCGAGTCCAAGCGCCTTGATGGTGGCTTTCTGTTTTTTCGTTCCACCAATAATGCTTCGAACCTGGGTAATTTTCAGTGTTTTCTCACTCATGATCGCATTCTCAATTTTTAGCTTTCAAAAACCTCTTGCAGGCTCTTTGACCGTCTTTCACCGACGTCATAGGCATCAGAAATACTCTGTAATCCTTTTATTGCAGCTTTCACTACATTGTGCGGATTAGACGAACCAAGTGATTTGGTCAGAATGTCGTGTATTCCCGCCATTTCAAGAACCGCTCTTACAGCTCCACCGGCAATAAGACCGGTACCGGGAGTTGCAGGCTTCATCATGACCTTGGCAGCACCATACCTTGCAATAATCTGATGAGGAATGGTACCCTTAACGATCGGAACCTTGATAACATTCTTCTTGCCGTCTTCTATGCCCTTGGCAATAGCGTCCTGAACTTCGTTCGCTTTGCCGAGCCCGTAACCAACATGTCCTTCTTTATCGCCAACTACAACAATGGCGTTAAATCCAAAACGCTTTCCACCTTTAACAACCTTTGCCGTCCGGTTGATATGAACAAGCTTCTCTTTCAGATTTAATTCTCCGGGCCTTATAATCTTAGCAGATGTTTTCGCCATTTACTTTCTCTTTGAAAAGTTGTTAAAAGATCAGTCCTGCTTCTCTCGCACCATCAGCCAATGCCTTGACTCTGCCATGATATCGAAAACCATTCCTGTCAAATACTACATTTGTTATACCCGCTGCAAGGGCTTTTTCTCCGATCTGCTTGCCAATGATACGACAAAGCTCGGATTTCGTCCCCTTAACAGCCTTGTTATCCTTGGACATTGTTGATGCAGCGATAATGGTTTTGCTGTTCACGTCGTCAATAAGCTGCGCGTATATCTGCGAAAGACTTCTGTAAACACAAAGCCTTGGCTTTGATTGTGTACCCTGGACATTGGCTCTGCTTCTGTCCTTGATTTTCTGCCTTCTGGAGGCTTTATCGATTTGACTCATTCTCTTGAACCGTTGTATAATGTTATTGCCTGACTACTTGAGCTGTGCATTCATTCTATTCTTACTTACCAGCAGCCTTTCCTTCCTTGCGACGGATAACTTCACCAGCATATTTGATACCCTTTCCACGGTAAGGCTCAGGTTTTCTGAATGAACGGATCTTGGCAGCAACCTGACCGACAAGAGCTTTATCAATTCCGCTTATAAGCACAGTAACCTGATCGGGCACTTCTATTGTAATCTCATCAGGAGCCTTGAAATAAATCATATGTGAATAACCGAGTGTCAGGGCGAGAAGATCATTTTTCAACTCTGCACGATATCCAACACCGGCGATCTCAAGCTTTCTTGTAAAACCGGTAGTAACACCCTCTACCATATTGCTTATAAGCATACGGTAAAGACCATGCTGGGCTTTAGCTTTCTTGCTGTCATCGACTCTGGTTACAGTAATGACTCCAGGCTCTTGCGTAATGGTTACCTGATCGGTAAGCCTCTGCTCAAGAGTGCCTTTAGGACCTGATACCCTGATGTTCAGGTCTTTGATCTCTATCTTCGCCTGATTACTCAGGGGTATGGGCATTTTTCCTATTCTTGACATGGTATTCTAATGCTCTGTGGCTTATGAATTAATAGATACGGAACAGGATCTCACCGCCAACTCCCTGTGCCCTTGCCTCTTTATCGGTAATAACACCTTTCGACGATGAAAGGATATACAACCCGAGACCACCAAGATATTTTTTAATATCCTTTCCGTCATAAACACGCCGACCTGGCTTGCTTACCCTCGTAATTTCCTTTATGGCCGGGTCACCATGAGCGGTATACTTAAGATCAACCCGTATAAAAGGGAACTTCTCGGAGGTAATGACCGTAAAGCTTTTAATGTACCCTTTATCCACAAGCAATTGCGAGAGATTCTCCCTGAGCTTGGAGTATGGGATATCGGTTGTTTTGTTTTTTGCTCTTCCCGCATTTCTGATACGGGTGATATAATCTGCAATTGAATCCGTTACAGGCATAGCAAACGTTGGTTACTTTCGAAAATGATACAAATACCTCTCTTTAACACGTACAAACCGGTTTACCAGCTTGCTTTTTTAACACCGGGCAGTTTTCCTTCAAGCGCGAACTTGCGGAACATGTGACGGCACAATCCAAATTTAGCATAAACGCCTCTTCCACGGCCAGTCAGGACACAACGATTACGAACCCTTGTTGCAGAACTGTCTCTCGGCAGTTTGCGCAATGCCTCGTAGTCACCTGCTTTGAGCAGCTCCTCACGGATAACCGCATATTTCGCTACAAGCTTTATCCTCTTCTCGTTTCTTGCTATAACGCTTTTCTTTGCCATCTGTTTTCTGAATTATTTAGTTGTTCTTCTTTTTGAATGGCATTCCAAGTTCCGAAAGGAGCACATAAGCTTCTTCGTCTGTAGATGCGGAGGTTACAAAACTGATATCCATTCCTGATATTCTTGGTACCTTATCAATATCAATTTCCGGAAAAATAATCTGTTCCTTAACACCGACAGTGTAGTTACCGCGACCATCAAAACTGGTATCGTTGAGGCCACGAAAATCACGAATTCTTGGAACGGCAAGACTGACAAAACGATCAAAAAACTCATACATGGCCTTGCGACGAAGCGTTACGCGGCAGCCGATGGGCTGTCCTTCACGCAACTTGAAGTTTGATATCGCTTTTTTTGATTTACGACTCTGAGGCTTCTGACCGGTAATCTGGGCAAGCTCCTGCAGTGCAATTTCAAGCAGCTTGGGCTCTGCTGCTGCTGCACCTACACCAATGTTGATTGAGATTTTCTGAAGCTTCGGGACTTTCATGATATTCTTGTACTGAAAGCGCTCGACAAGGTTAGGTGTGACTTTTTCCTTATAAAAGGTCTGCAGTCTCGCTACTGAAGGAGTTACCGGTGTCGACTCTGTGTTCTCGGCTTTAATCTTGGCCATCTTATTCTTTATCAGTTAATCAGAATGGTCTTTGTCATCCTGATATTTAGTGGAAACAATTAACTCTTCTTAACGTTAGAAGCGTGAATTGGGAATTCTCTTTCAATTATCGAGCCCTGCGGCTGACCCTGGGTCGGACGCATATGGCGCTTGCGGATATTTACCCCTTCAACAATAACACGGCCCTTTAAAGGAAATACCTTAAGAATCTTGCCTGCTTTTCCTTTATCATTTCCGCTTATTACAACAACTGCGTCATTCTTCTTGACATGCAGCTTAACTTTCTTAATCCCTGTTTTCATTTTTCACTTATATGATATTATTCATAAAATCCTGAGCGGGAGACGAGACTCGAACTCGCGACCAACAGCTTGGAAGGCTGTGACTCTACCAACTGAGTTACTCCCGCCTGAAGCACCTTATAATACTTCCGGTGCCAGAGAAACGATCTTCATAAATTTCCTGTCACGCAACTCTCTTGCGACCGGTCCGAAAATACGGGTTCCTCTTGGTTCACCCTGCGCATTAAGCAGAACAACAGCATTTTCGTCAAAACGAATATATGAACCGTCTTTTCTACGCGATTCCTTGACACAGCGAACAACAACAGCTCTGCAGACATCTTTCTTTTTTACAATGCCACCAGGAACAGCTGCTTTAACTGATACAATAATCTGATCACCCAATGAGGCATAACGCCTCCCGGTTCCACCGAATACGTGAATGCAGCGAACTTTTTTGGCACCACTATTATCGGCAACAACCAGATTTGTTTCTTTCTGGATCATCCTGTTTCAAACTTTAAAAAATGTAAAAAATATCCGCTCTTACTTGGCTTTCTCAATGATTTCAACCAGGCGACAGCTCTTTCTCTTGCTCAACGGGCGGCACTCTACAACTTTGACAAGATCGCCAATTCCGGCTTCATTCTTTTCATCATGAGCCATAAGCCTGGTGGTTTTCTTGAAATATTTCTTGTAAACCGGGTGCTGTACGCTACGCTCTACAGCTACTACGCATGCCTTATCCATCTTATCACTGACAACCTTACCTATCCAGCTTTTTTTTCTTCCTCTTACCGGAACATTCTGTTCCTTAGCTACACTGTCCATTTTCTGTTCTTCCATTTGTCAATAAACGGTTTTTTAGTTGACCTGCCCTCAAGCCTGGCTTGCCTCAGCTGAAGCGAGTTGATGGAGCCGGTTTTTCATGCGCGCAATATCCCGTTTCGAATTGCGAAAAACCATAGGATTCTGCGGCTGCTCAATAACTTTAAAAAAATTGATATCGGCAAGTCTGTCTTCAAGCTCCTTGAGCCTGTCGATCAATTCCTGTTTGCTCAATGCCGCAATTTCATACTTTTTCATAATAAGTAACCCTCTTGTCGAATTATTTCTCTCGTTTATCCTTCGTAATCAGGACGGACTATGAACTTGGTCTTGATCGGCAACTTCTGTGCTGCAAGGCGGAATGCCTCTGTAGCAACGTCTTTCGGCACACCGTCAGCCTCGAACATAACTCTTCCCGGCTTGACAACCGCAACCCAGAACTCCGGAGAGCCTTTTCCTGAACCCATTCGGGTTTCAGCAGGTTTTTTGGTTACCGGCTTATCCGGAAATATCCTGATCCAGATCTTACCGTCTCTTTTCATAAATCTGGTCATTGCAACACGGGCTGCCTCAATCTGACGGGCAGTAATCCATGCACCCTCAATTGCTTTCAAACCGAAAGAACCGAAAGAAACATCTGTACCACGCCCTGCATTGCCCTTCATGCGGCCTCTTTGTGTCTTTCTATATTTAACTCTCTTTGGCATTAACATACAGGCAACTCCATTCGTTTTCTTATTGTATGGTACTTGATATTAAGATCGCTTTGTGCGCTGGCGACGCTTTGAACGTGGATCGCGAGTATCGCGACCTCTTGGACCAGAGTCAGTGCGTCTATCCTTCATTCTCTTCAGTTCATCTTCCTCAATAGCATCTATACGCTGAACGAGGACTTCACCCTTGTAAACCCAGACTTTTATTCCAATGGTGCCTGCAATGGTATGAGCTGTGCAGCTTGCATAATCCACATTGGCGCGAATGGTATGAAGCGGTATCTTGCCTTCCTTATACTGTTCTGAACGTGCAATTTCTGCACCGCCAAGACGGCCGCCGCACTTGATTCTGATACCTTCAGCTCCAGAGCGCATGGCCTGCTGGATTGCCTGTTTCATCGCTCTTCTGAATGAAACACGGTTTTCAAGCTGGTAAGCAATATTGTCACCGATCAGCTGTGCCTCAATTTCAGGCTTGATAACCTCGACAACATCTATTTTTACTTCTTTTCCGGTAATACGGCTGAGTTCCTGAGAAAGATTATTAATCTCCTCACCCTTTCTTCCTACAACGGCACCAGGACGAGCTGCATAAATATTGATTTTGACATGCTTTGTCGTTCTCTCAATGATTATATGTGCGATTCCAGCTCTTTCTTTCTTCAACCGGGCAAGAACGTATGTGCGAATAACGTGATCCTGCTTGATTTTTTCCGAAATAACCGGACTATCATCGTACCAACGTGATGCCCAGTCCCTGATAATACCGAGCCTGAATCCAGTAGGATTAACTTTCTGACCCAATGCGCTCTCCTTGTTTTATTTTGTTACTGGATTTTTAACCTTATCAATGACAATTGTCAGATGATTTGATCTTTTGCGAATCCTGAATGCCCGACCCATTGGCGCAGGAAGTGTTCTTTTCAGTGTGGTACCTTCATCAACAAAAATAGTCTTGACGAAAAGTTCCTGATCACTGACCCTCTCATCCGGATTCAGCTGCGCATAGTTTGCAACTGCTGACTTAAGCGTCTGCATGACATTGCGTGAAGCTGCTTTGGTTGAGTTAAGCAGAATAGCCTTTGCCAGATCAACTTGTTTCCCTCGAACGAGGCCAGCCACAAGACGCATTTTCCTTGGCGATGTCGGCGTATCCCGTAAAATTGCTTTAGCTTGCATGATATCTTTACCCTTTCGCGTTTTTCAATTTATTTTTTCCTTGGTGCTGCGCCACCTTTTTCGGCCTTTCCACCACCAGCATGGCCGCGAAACGATCTCGTCGGGGCAAACTCTCCAAGCTTGTGACCTACCATATTATCACCTACATAGACCGGGACATGACTTTTGCCATTATGCACAGCAACCGTATGACCTACAAAATCAGGCGAAATCATTGAACTTCTGGACCAGGTCTTGATAACCTTTTTTTCTCCCTTGGCATTCATATCAAGGATCCGCTTTTCCAGCTTTATATCAATGAACGGTCCCTTTTTAAGTGATCTTGGCATAGTTTCTCTGCTTGTTGTTGTTAACCGCTATAGTTATTTGGCATTTCTGCCGCGTACAATCAATTTCTGTGAAGCCTTTTTCTTGTTTCTGGTCTTCAGTCCCTTTGCAAGCTGACCCCATGGTGACATAGGATGTTTTCTACCACCACCGGATTTAGACTTACCTTCACCACCACCCATCGGGTGATCGACCGGGTTCATCGCCATACCTCTTGTCTGTGGACGGATGCCGAGCCATCTGCTTCTGCCGGCCTTTCCTAAAACAACATTTTCATGATCACTGTTACCGACGACTCCAATCGTTGCCCGGCACTCGACCCTGAGCTTGCGAATTTCACCTGAAGGAAGTTTAAGTGTAACATAATCACCCTCACGTGCAGCAAGAACAGCAAAACCGCCAGCTGAACGAACTATCTGACCACCCTTTCCGGCCTTCATTTCAACATTGTGAATATCGGTACCGAGAGGAATATTTTTCAGTGTCATGGTGTTGCCGGCCTTGATTTCGACCTTGTCACCACTTTCCACCTTGTCACCCACATTTAAACCTTTCGGGGCGAGAATATAACGTTTTTCTCCATCAATGTAATGCAATAATGCAATTCTTGATGAACGATTCGGATCATACTCAATAGCAGCAACTGTTGCAGGAATTCCATCCTTGTTGCGCTTAAAATCGATAATCCTGTAATGCCTCTTATGTCCTCCGCCTCTGTGCCTGGAAGTTTTTCTTCCTGCAGCATTTCGACCACCCGATTTCTTGAGTTTAACAAGCAGACCCTTTTCAGGAGTAGTTTTTGTTATTTCATCGAATGCAGGGTAAGACATGAACCTTGACCCTGGCGTTACCGGCCTTAATTTCCTTATAGCCATTTGAATGTATGATCTATCCTTTTTATGATTTCTATCCTTCGCTCTGCTGGGCTGAACCTGCGTAGTAATCTATCGCCTGGTCCTTTTTGAGAGTAACAATAGCTTTTTTCCAGTCACTCTTTTTACCGGTAATCAACCCTTTTCTGGTATTCTGGCTACGGGATTTACCGAGATAGTTTACCGTGCGAATCGATTTTACTTCTACACCAAATTTCTTTTCGACTGCTGCCTTTATTTCAGTTTTGTCTGCATCGGGTTTAACGATAAAAACATACTGTCCTTTCTTCTCTGTCAGGCCTGTACTTTTTTCAGTCAACAATGGCCGCAACAATGGGTTTTTCATCTCTTTAACTCCTTTTTCTGGAAAACTCCAATTACCCTAATGTATCTTCAATTGTTTTCAACGCTGTCTTCTGAACAAGTACTGTATGACTATGAAGAATATCGTATGTCGATGCCGTATCGGCAGTCATGATATTGAGTACTTCAATATTTCTGCCTGATCTTGCAATAATCATATCATATTCAGGCGTAAGCAACAAAGTCTTTTTAGCTGAGAGTCCAAGGTTTTTCAGTATCTCGGCAAAAGGCTTTGTCTTAATGTGTTCAAACCTGAAATCCTCTACTACAACTATCTGGCCAGCCAAAGCTTTAGAACTCAATGCTGAGCGTCTTGCAAGAAGTTTAACCTTCTTGTTGACTTTCTGGTCGTAGGCATGAGGTGTTGGACCGAATATCGTTCCGCCACCGATATTAAGCGGTGAACGGGTAGAACCCTGACGAGCATTACCTGTGCCTTTCTGACGTAAAGGCTTTCTGCCTCCACCCCTTACTTCGCCACGTGTCTTTGACTTGTGTGTACCCTGCCTCTTGTGTGCGAGAATCGACTTGACGTCGAGATACATCGCATGTTCTGATATTTCAGCGCCGAATATATCATCACGGAGCGTTACCACTTCCCCGGTTTCAGTGCCGCCGGTATTTAAAACTTTAAGTTCCATAGCTTCGCGCATTCAGCATTTACTTTTTTGTAGAAACAATCTTGACATAGGAGTTCTTAGGTCCAGGCACAGATCCCTTTATAACAATAAGATTAGATTCAGGGATGATCTTGAAAATCTGAAGATTCCTGACTGTAATATTATCGGATCCCATGCGTCCAGCCATTCTGGTACCTTTGAAAACCCTTGACGGATCGGAAGAGCCACCGACAGATCCTGGAGCTCTCTGCCTGTCAGACTGACCGTGTGTTCTCTGTCCGCCGCTGAAATTATGACGTTTCATAACACCGGCAAAACCCTTTCCTTTCGAAACACCGAGAACATTAATTATCTCGCCTTCTGTGAACGATTCAACGCTCACTGGACTTCCGAGCTGAAGGTCCTGGTTAAGCTCTGAAAAGTCAAACTCAGCCAATTTAAAGCCAGGAGCTACTCCTGCCTTTTTATAATGACCCTGCAGCGGCTTGCTTACTTTTTTTTCATCTCTTTCACCGATACCAACCTGATAAGCATCGTATCCGTCTGTATCAACACGTTTAACCTGTGTCACAAAGCATGGACCTGCCTGGATAATCGTGCAGGATACTGCTTCGCGTTTATCATTGAATAAACGGGTCATGCCGATTTTCTTTCCAAGAATCGCACCCATATTGAATTAACTATTCTAATTCTTTAAGACTTAATTTCAACATCAACACCACTTGGAAGCTCCAGCTTCATCAGCATATCTATGGTTCTGGATGTCGGGTTTATTATTTCAATCAACCTCTTGTGAGAGGAGAAAGAAAACTGCTCACGTGACTTCTTGTCAACATGCGGAGACCGGTTTACGGTATACACATGAGATTTTGTAGGCAGCGGTATTGGACCAAAGATGATAGCATCTGTCTGCTTGACTACATCAATAATCCTTAACGCCCACTTATCAACCAGACTATGGTCATAAGACTTGAGCTTTATTCTGATCTTTTGCTGTACAGCCACTTGTCAACCCTGTTTCGTGTTATCAATAAAAAAAGGACGGGATCTCTGGCCCCGTCCCGAGACGCCATACAATCTGTTACTCAATAATCTTTGTTACGGAACCTGCACCGACGGTACGACCGCCCTCACGGATAGCGAAACGAAGAGCCTCATCCATCGCGATAGGAGCAAGCAACTCAACATTAACCTGAAGGTTATCGCCAGGCATAACCATCTCAACACCTTCGGGCAATGTAACTGAGCCAGTCACATCTGTTGTACGGAAATAGAACTGCGGACGGTAACCGTTAAAGAACGGTGTATGACGTCCACCCTCTTCCTTTTTGAGGATATAAACCTCTGCAGTAAACTTGGTGTGCGGCTTGATGGTACCTGGTTTTGCAATAACCATTCCACGCTCAAGTTCAGTCTTGTCGACGCCTCTGAGAAGAAGACCTGCGTTATCGCCAGCCTGTCCTGTATCAAGAAGCTTCTGGAACATTTCAATTCCGGTAACAACAGATTTACGGGTAGGTCTGATACCAACAATTTCGACCTCTTCGTTGATCTTTATAACACCTCTTTCTATTCTTCCGGTTCCTACTGTTCCACGACCTGAAATAGAGAATACATCTTCAACCGGCATCAGGAATGGCTTGTCAACGTCGCGAACCGGCTCTGGAATAAATTCATCAACAGCATCCATAAGCTCCATGATAGCTTTTTCGCCCTCTGGATCGCCTTCAAGTGCCTTAAGTGCTGAACCTTTAATGATCGGAATGTCATCACCAGGGAAATCGTACTGGCTTAAAAGCTCTCTGAGCTCAAGCTCGACAAGCTCGATGAGTTCCGGATCAGCAATGTCAACTTTATTAAGAAATACAACAAGTGCAGGAACGTTAACCTGACGGGCAAGCAGAATGTGCTCACGAGTCTGAGGCATAGGACCGTCAGTACCTGCTACTACAAGGATAGCGCCATCCATCTGGGCAGCACCGGTGATCATGTTTTTAATGTAGTCAGCGTGGCCAGGACAGTCAATGTGCGCATAGTGACGCTTTTTTGTCTGGTACTCAACGTGTGCAGTTGAAATGGTAATACCGCGTTCTCTCTCTTCCGGAGCTTTATCGATACTTCCGAAGTCGCGCTGAAGTGCAAGACCCTGCTTTGCAAGAACCGAAGTAATTGCAGCTGTCAAGGTTGTCTTGCCATGGTCAACGTGACCAATGGTTCCTATATTGACGTGGGGTTTATCCCTCTTGTAGGACTCTTTTGCCATAACTTATCTCCGTGACGGTTATCTTTTATTGATTGTAATAATTAAAACTGATAGTCTCTGTTGCTCGCTTAGTCCGAATCCTTGCTTACTCTCTTCTCCTGCAAAGCTTCCGCAATATTGCGGGGAACTTCGCGATAACAGTCAAACTCCATAGAATAATTTGCCCTTCCCTGACTCATTGAACGAAGATCGGTTGAATATCCGAACATCGCTGAAAGAGGAACCTTGGCATTGACAAACTGGGCACCTGCTCTCTGTCCCATACCTTCAATATGACCACGGCGACTGGAGAGATCACCCATAACATCACCAAGATACTCGTCAGGTGTTACGACTTCAACCTTCATGATCGGCTCAAGGAGTACCGGGTCAGCCTTTTTGGCCGCACCTTTGAAACCTATAGAACCGGCAATCTTGAATGCCATTTCTGAAGAGTCAACTTCATGGTACTTACCATCATAGAGAGTCACCTTGATATCCTGCATCGGAAAGCCTGCAACAACACCACTCTTCATGGCCTGCTGCACACCGGCATTAACCGCAGGGATATACTCTCTGGGAATAACTCCGCCTTTGACAGCATCAACAAATTCATATCCTTTTCCTTCCTCAAGCGGCTCAACAGTAATATTGACCAGACCAAACTGACCTTTACCGCCTGACTGACGAACAAACTTACCTTCAAAATCAACTTTCTTTCTGATAGTTTCGCGGTAAGCAACCTGCGGCTGACCAACATTTGCCTCAACCTTAAACTCACGGCGAAGCCTGTCAACCAGAATCTCAAGATGGAGTTCACCCATACCGGCAATCAACGTCTGACCGGTTTCATCATCAGTCTTTACTTTAAAAGTAGGGTCCTCTTCAGCAAGCTTTGCAAGCGACATACCGAGTTTATCGGAATCGGCTTTGGTTTTCGGTTCAATTGCAATCTCAATAACCGGTTCTGGAAAAATCATTTTTTCAAGAACAACCGGATTATTTTCTTCACAGAGTGTATCTCCGGTTCTTACATCCTTCAATCCTACAGCAGCCGCAATGTCACCGCAATAGACAAAATCTATATCCTCTCTCTTGTTGGAGTGCATCTGAAGGATTCGACCAATACGCTCTTTCTTCCCGGTCATGGTATTCAACACATAACTGCCTGCCTTGAGAACACCGGAATAAACCCTGATAAACGTCAGTTTGCCGACAAAAGGGTCTGTAGCAATCTTAAATGCAAGAGCAGCAAAAGGCTCATCATCCTTTGGCTCACGAGTTATCGACTCCTCAGTACGCGGGTGGTGACCTTCGACAGCACCGACATCAACAGGAGAAGCAAGATACTCGACAACTGCATCCAGCATGAACTGAACACCCTTATTCTTGAAGGATGAACCGCAAAGTACCGGTATAATGGTAACCTTAAGCGTTGCCTGACGAAGAACGTTTCTTACCTCTTCCTCAGTAATATCCTCACCATTCAAATATTTCTCCAGCAGAGTGTCATCATGCTCGGAAACAGCCTCAAGCATGTTAATCCGCCATGTACGTGCTTCGTTCTGCAAGTCATGAGGAATCTCGACCTCTTCATAGGTACTTCCATCTTCCTTATCATAAATGATACCTTTCATTCTGATAAGATCGACGAATCCAGCAAAAATCTCACCCTCACCGATCGGTATCTGCAGAGGAACCGGATTTGCACCCAGTCTCTCTCTTATAGCCTTGACAGTATCAAAAAAGTTAGCGCCGGTCCTGTCCATTTTATTGACATAGGCAATCCTCGGTACGCCATACTTGTTAGCCTGACGCCAGACAGTTTCAGACTGCGGCTCAACACCACCAACAGCACAGAAAAGTGCAACAGCACCATCAAGTACTCGAAGTGAACGCTCAACCTCAACAGTGAAATCCACGTGACCAGGCGTATCTATAATATTAATCCTGTGATTAATACCGGTATAGTTGCCAAACTTCGGAGTCCAAAAACAGGTTGTTGCGGCAGAGGTGATTGTAATGCCACGCTCTTTCTCCTGATCCATCCAGTCCATCGTCGCACCACCGTCGTGCACCTCACCCATCCGATGCAACCGACCAGTGTAAAACAAAATCCTCTCTGTCGTTGTCGTCTTTCCGGCATCAATGTGAGCCATGATGCCGATGTTGCGTACTTTATCTAAATCAACCAGCCTTGCCATAACAAAATTTTTGACCTTTTACCTACACTTAAACAACTACTTAGAACCTGAAATGCGCAAACGCCTTGTTAGCATCCGCCATCCTGTGAACCTCATCGCGCTTTTTCACCGACGCACCCTGCTCGTTAGCAGCATCCATCAACTCAGCAGCAAGCTTCTCAGCCATGGATTTTCCACCACGCTTGGCAGCATACATCTTCAACCAGCGGAACGCAAGCGCACCTCTTCTTGAAGCTTTAACTTCCATTGGGATCTGGTAGGTCGCACCACCAACTCTCTTACTGCGAACCTCAACAACCGGCGCAATATGCGACATAGCCTTGCGGTAAACCTCAAGAGGATCTTCACCAGCCATTTTCTCGCCGATAATAGCAAAAGCATCGTAAACAATCTTCGTAGCAACTGCTTTCTTACCATCAAGCATCACAGCATTGATAAAACGGGCAACACTCTCATCCCCGTAACGGAAATCAACACCTATTCTTTTATAGCCACCTTTTTTCGGCATATTCTTCTATAAATTTATGATTGGACCTATCTGCCTTTACCCTTGACAGGAGCAGCTGCACCGGCTTTCGGCTGCTTGGCCCCATACTTAGAACGACTCTGCTTACGATCAGCAACACCGGACGTATCCAGCGAACCACGAACAATATGATAACGCACACCAGGAAGATCCTTCACCCTGCCGCCTCTAATCAAAACGATCGAGTGCTCCTGCAGATTGTGACCCTCTCCCGGGATATATGCTGTAACCTCAATTTTATTAGACAACCTTACACGCGCAACTTTCCGCAACGCTGAGTTAGGTTTTTTTGGTGTAGTCGTGTAAACGCGAGTACAAACACCACGCTTTTGCGGGCACTTATCAAGCGCCGGTGACGCCGTCTTTACTACTTTTACACTTCTTCCGAGCCTGATGAGCTGCTGAATCGTCGGCATACTGAAACTCTCTTTCTATTTAAAAACCTCTGATTACAAAAGACGCAATCCTAAAAATTCCATAAGGACAACCAATGTAAGAGAATTATGAAAAATAACAAAACCTATTTCATCATTTTTGTTCTCTTGACAAAAAATCTTCAGTCACCTTATTCAGCCCGGCTTTAATCGGGCTTAACGCCAGCAAACACATACCATTAAACTTCTCCAATCGAGCCTGAACCAATGTTTGAACTTACTTTCTGATCATCAAATCATGAACCGCATTATCGGTGCTTAATGCAAAATTCAGCCTGGACGTTTAATTCGGAAATCCCTGCCGAAAGAGAATAACCGTGCAGATCATGGATTGAATTTCCATGATTGCAGACTGATTCCAATCATTGTCTCTTGATATTATATCCCGGATTTCTGCCGAAACCGGCCCTCTACTACACCCCCCGCAATGAGGAGCAGCGCTGCAGCGAATGCACCGAGAGATATGCTTCGGCCTGTTTCAAAGCCGCTTCTGTCATAATAGAAATGGACACGCTGGCTTCCAGCAGGAAGTACGACACCCCGAAGCAATCCGTTCACCTTTATCATTGAAGCATCACTACCGTCAACCTTCACCTTCCACCGCAAGGGATAATAGAGTTCACTGACAACAAGAAATGCCTCTCCCGGGACTGAAACCTGCAGATCCATCACCTCAGGCTTTACCGTGACGGATGTCACTTCAGCTGCCGAAAACGTCCTGTTTCCCGTCCAGCCAACTCCATCAACATAGGCCTCCCCGGAAACAGCTTGATTATCAAGAAGCCTCGGAAACACATCTTCGTCTGCTTTTAGCGCTCTCAAGCGAGTGGCAAACCATGCTCTGGGGAGCGCCCCCTGAAGCCTGTAGACATAGACCATGAGCGGACCGCCTGCCAGCTGGAGTGAACCGCTCTTTACCAGTTCGAGTGCCGGATTTTCAACAGGTTCCGGAGTGATGATATAGAGAACATTGAGCATTCTAAGAATATTCAGACTGGCAAGGTTTCCTGTTTTTGCAAGAAACTCTTCATAGAGCTTGAGTTTGGCCGGATGGTAGCCGCCAGCCGATTCGATACCGAAAAGAGCGAACTTGTTTTCAGCAAAAAGCGGTCCGGCAGGATAGACCCTGAACAACCCTTTCCTTGACGCAAGATAGCTGGTAATGTCATCAGGGCGGAAAGCACGATCCACAATAGCGCTGTCTGTAAAAACCGGGGGGCGTAGAGAGGCTTCCGATGGATTAACTATCTGCAGATCAACCAAGAGCAGGTCGCCCAGTGCGATGAGAAGCAGCAGCATAACCGACAACTTCCTGGAGAGCATATTTTTAAGAATAAGCCACAGCACTCCGAAGGAGAGAGTTACTGCCAGCATAACGACAAGAAAACTTTCCTTCAGTTGCTCCCACCGCACTTTATTGACCATAAAGGCCATATTGAAACTTCCAACGGCTGGATCAGGATAGAGTGAACGGAAAAATCCCTCAATACTTTGTTCAAACACAAGAAAAAGAAGCAGCAGAGCCGCCAGAGCAAGAGCTCCTTTGTAAAGAGGTTTCTTCAGGCGATCCGACTGGCACTGAAGCAGTTCCTGAACTCCAGCTGCAGCAAAAAGGGCCAGAATAAGATAAACCATGATAAGGGCCATCGATGGCACCCTGAACTTGCTGAATAAGGGGGCTGCATAATAGAAGAGATTAAAAACAGGAGTAAAAAAACTCCCGAACGACAAGAGCAGGAAAAGCAGCATTCCAAACATCAAAAACCAGGTCATCGGCTCCTTTCTGCGCGATACAGCACCTCCAATTGCAAGCAGAAGCACAACAATGCCCGCATAATGCGGAAAGTCGGTAAACGGCATAAATCCCCAGTAGGTAACCCCTCCAAAACCAAAAATTCCAGGACAGAGAAAGGTCAGAAGTTCCATTGGGTGCATAGACCAGAGTGTGGCATAGTCCCATGAAGCACCTCCGCCAGCGGCCGCCATTCCCCTGACTGAATAGGCGGCATACTGGGATGCCGGTATATAAATCGAAGCTGACATACCGAGGCCGCAGACAAGTGCCAGCAGAATGAGTACAGTAAGTTTGAGGTTTTTCTGCAGAGAATCCCTGCGGGAAATGAGAAGAAACAGGAGAAAGAACAGCGCAAGCATCCACGAATAGTATGCAATCTGGACATGAGAACGCTGCAGCTGAAAGCCGGCAACAAGAGCAAGAATACCTGCTTCAGTGAGCCCTCCCCGCTCAACAAGCCGCCTCATCGCCCAGAGCATCCATGGCGTGTATGCCACTGTCATAAGCTGACTGCCATGACCATGAACCAGCATAGCCGTATTGTATGGGTTGAGCATGAAAACAGCTCCGCCGAAAAACGCAGCAATTGTTGAAAGTCTGCAGTCCCGCAAAAAAAGAAAGAGTCCGAAACTCGCAAATGCAAGATGAAGCAGTTGAAGGAAAATACCACTGGTATGAAAGAGGTTGAAAAAGAGGTTGGGGTAATAGAGCCCACTCAGATAACTGAATGCCTCCACGGTCGGCATACCTGAAAAAATCCAGGGCTGCCAGAGCGGATAGCTCCCGGTTGCCTCATGAACCCGGTCGAGGGCAATCGTTGAAGCCAGGGGTACGAGACTGTCGGGAGCAACAAGGATATTCGACTGGAAAACAAGCGGGTAAAAAAGTAACACTGCCAGAACCGTATAGCTGGCAAAAACAGTAAGAAACAGCAGGATGGATTTCTTCACAAGCGTTATCACTTTGTTTCCTTGTTAATAAAGGGAATGGCCTTAAAAATAATCTCTCTTTCCTCCTGTTCCAACTTGAGGAGCAGCATCAATGCGATATAACTGCAAAGGGAGAGTAAAGCACCCGTCAAAAATCCGGCAAACACCGGTAGAGTGAGCAGCCAGGGACGAGCAAGGAGAAGGAGAACGGCTGCAAAGAGCCCTGAAGCAAGAGGTTTCCACAACGCATAAGCGAATGGATGAATCTTTAACAGAATAAAGACCTCGGAAATACGGAGAGCTGAGAGCATAAAAAATACCAGCAATGATGCTAACGCTGCACCGGTTATTCCAAACCGCGGTATCAGAAGAAGGTTCAGGAGAACCTGCAACCCAAGGGCTCCGAGAGCGTTATAAAGACTGAGCCTCGCATACCCGGTCATAGCCAGTACTGTTGATGACAGCCCGAAACAGACCTGCAGAAAAGAGGCTGCTGTCAACAGAATGAGGGCGTTACTGCCTGCGGTAAACCTTGCACCGAATACTCCGAGCACCGGCTCGGGAAGCAGCATAAACAGAATAACCGGAGGAACAACAAGCCCGAGAATCCAGCGAGTCACCATTTTATAGATCCTTCCTATCTCTGCACTCTCCTGCCCTGTATGCAATGCAGCAATCATCGGTGCAGCAATTCCGGCAAAAGCAAGAAGCACTGCACGAATTAGGCCCGCGGTTCGGGCTGCAGGATGATAAAGACCTACAGTTGCCGTATCGGTGAGCATACCAAGCATGACGACATCGAGCCAGTGTGTCATCATACTCAAGAGCGAGACCACCATGAACGGCAATGCGTAACGCATCATGCTACTGTCGGAACCGGCACGAACTATGTCCAGTGGAAGAACGCCGCTGATTTTCGATAAATATGGGCGAATCCAGAAAAATGCGATGACGGCAGACAGGCCGAAAGGGAAAAAAAGAGCTGCTTTCTGACCCGCCGTGTAGCGAAAGAGCAGGGTTAAAAGGAGCAGCAAAAGAGGGCTCACCATCTGGGTAGCAATTATTTTCGGCTGCAGCTTCCTGAACCCCTGAATTGCATGACCATAAAGCATTGTGGCCACATTGAAGGGAATTGCTGCCGCATAGCAGCAGAGTGTAAGCTGCAGAAGATGGCTTCCGTGGAGCATCGAAGCTATGTTTCCTGAAAAAAGAAGCAGAAGAAGTGCTACAGCGAGTGAAAGAAAGAGACTCGTTTTGAGGGCTGAACCAATCACTGCCTTTTGACGGAGCGGATCGCTGCTGTTACTGCTCACAAAGCGCAACAAGCCCGAATCAAGCCCAGCTATGGCAAAGACCTCTGAAATCTGGATAACAGCAACAGCTAGAGCGTATGTGCCGAGCGCATCAGGATCAAGCACTCTTGCAACAAGCAGGTTAAAACCAAACCGGGAAGCCTGGCCGAAAAGAAATCCGGCAAAGGAAAAACCTGCCTGACCGGCTATGACGCTATTGCGATTCAAATTGACTGCTCCTCGTAAGCATTCTGCAGCTCCTGCACCATAGTTGCTGCAAGCGCATCCCAGCTATGCTCTCGGGCAAATGCCTGCCGCGCCTCCCTTCTGCTGTCGGCAAGGGCTTCGGGTATCATGCGTACAAATTCTTCCGGCGAAGCGGCAACATGGAGTACATCCCTCGCCCTCTGGACGGCGCTGCAATAGTCAATCGAAAGCACCGGTACACCCGAGGCACTATATTCATAGAGTTTATTGGGATGAGAAACGCCTTTCAGCTCATTACGGAGCAGCGGCATCAGAGCAAGATCAAAGTGCTGAACCCAGGCAGGCAGTTCGGCATACTCCACCTTGCCAATGTAGTGCACATTCGGCATTGTATTAATAATACCCTGCTTTTTCCACCACTCATGCTCATACGCCGGACCAATCAGGAGAATCGAGTAATCAGGCCATGCCCGGGCAACAGCCGCGACAAGTGCTGTATCAATCCAGTCCATCGCTCCCGCGTAGCCGAGAATCGGCTGATTCAATCCAGTTAGTCCGGCCGGTACGAGGTCAGATGGAGTGGCGAAATGAGTGAACTCAACTCCGTTGCCAAGTTCAATACACCGTACGCCGGATGGCACCCGGAGGCGGGCGGTCAACTCCGGGCTCACACTGAACATCAGCTGCACGCTTGAAAGATAGGTGTTGAGATACCCTTTCAGCCAATGGGGACTTCCCGGGAAAGCAAGATGATCGTCATTGGCATCATAAAAACGGAGACGGCAGGGCAAAAAAGCAGCAACCCTGCCCCAATAGACATTGCTCAACCCGATGATTCTTTCACTGGATGAAAATCCGAGAAGAGTTACCCAGAAGAGCATCAGCACAATGCCGGGCAAGGATACCAGCAAACGCAGGAGCCGGTTATCAAGCAGGCGCCCGATTTTGAAAGGGACGCTTTTTAAAAACGGCACGCTGACAACCCACACCCGGCCTCTTTTGACTGGAATCCAGTGATGGCGGCGCCCAAGAGCAAAGGGTTCAATAAAGAGAATTCTCCAGTTTTCCGGAAACCGCCCAAGGATACGCTGTTTACGTGTGGAGAGAAAGTCCCACTGTATCTCAGAAAACCAGACAAGCCTGTATGGAGTGACTGGGACTCTAGTTTCGGACGGCAAGCTCATACGGTAAGTTCATAAATCTGTACTTTTTCAAACACTGCCCGCAAAAGCGGCTTCAATCCCGAAAGATAAAACAAGAGGGGGCGTATACGAAACTCCTCGCTTCTGACAACACTGAACCCCGCCCGGGCAAAGAGAGCGAGCGCCGATTGACGGCTCATCTCATGAAAATGATCCGGGCTTGCCAGAGATGCCGGTTTCCGGAGTGGCATGGAGAGATAAAGCCGGCCGTTCTTTCCATGTAAAAGCCGCTTGACCTCAAGCATGGCATGGAGCGGGTTATAGAGATGTTCAAGCACCTCAAAAGCAGTAACCACATCAAAAGATCCTTCAAGCGATGCAACGTCAAGATCAGCAGATGTATTGTTGAACGTACAGCCGAAAAGCTGCTCAAGGGAAGCTGTTAATGGTGTACGGTCGCCCAGATCAAGCCCATTGGCTGTAACAGTGCCTGAAAAAGAAGATCGCCTGATAAAGTCGATGGTATGCTGCCACCGGATGCTGTGGGCCGGATCACTTAGATATTGTTTGTCAATGACGGTTCTGAATGTGCTCTGCATCCTGCCCCCTTCCTGTTTTGTTGACCCCTGAAATCCTCTTTTTCATTACATCCCGGAAACTCGCGGCAAGACGCAGAGGAAGCAGGAGAAGATAACAGACCATACCTCTCCATGCCCGATGCTTTCTGAGAAGATGAAGCACGCCGAGGCTTTTTTTTATCACTTTCTTTATCACCTTCAATACTGCATTGCCATGCAGCGATGCCGATACCTTATGCCATATCCTTGAAGATGGTACATACTCTATGCTCAAACCCAAAGCAGAAACCCGAAGTGAGAGATCAACATCTTCGCCGTACATCCTGAACGTTTCATCAAAACCCCCGACTGCTGAAAAATCCCTGGTTCGCACAGCAAAACAGCATCCTGTTGCATACCCGGTAGAGCCGGGACGATCAAATTCCGGTGCGTCTTTTTTCCGGAGCCCGACATGACTGATAAGCCCGGTCGATAGTCTGACAATTCCACCGGCATACCAGAGAGTATCGGGACGGTCCCAATAAAATATTTTCGGTACTGCAATTCCAGCAGCAGGATTCCTCTGGAGGGTTTCGACAAGCGGGAGACAAAATCCCGCATCGACAACTGTATCATTGTTCAAAAATATCACATAGTCAGCTTGCAGCTCCCTAACCCGCCTGAACCCGGCATTGTTTCCAGCCGCATAACCGCAATTGACAGGCAACAGAAGCAGCTCAATATCCGCGAATGCATCCCTGATACGCCTGGGCGATCCATCAGTCGAACCGTTATCGACAACAAGCACCCTGCATGAAGGCAGCGTGACCCCTGCAAGAGAGTTGAGACAGGCGAGAGTGTCATCCGCTCCATTCCAGTTCAAGACCACAATCCATGTCACAGGATGCATGACATCACCTCCCGGAAGCTTCTGCTTCGAGAAAAGCACCTGTTGAAGCTGCAAAAGAGTCCCAGGAAAAATCGTTGCACAACAATGCAATAGCTGAACGCACCCCGGTCAGATTTTTCCTCCTGTCGAGAAACTCCCCGACAGCTTCCGAAATCCCTTCAGACGAACAATCACTGGCAACAAAACCGGTTTCACCTTGACGCACCATCTCAGGGAGTGCGCCTGCAGGAGTAACAATAACAGGCAATCCATGACCGTAGGCAAGCTGCAGCACACCCGACTGGGTTGCACTGCGATAAGGAAGCACGACAGCGTCAGCAGCAGCAAAAAAAAGGGCTGTGCGTTCCGGGGAAACATACTCCGGATAGAGATCGACACTGCCTCCAATGCCAAGCTGCTCGATCATTTCCTTGTATATTTTCAGGGGCTGAAAAAACTGTCCGGCAACAACAAGCCTGAGTGCCGGGTTTTTTTGCAGAATATCCGGCATGGCATGGAGCAGCATATCAAGCCCTTTATAGCGACGCACATAACCAAAAAAAAGCAGAACAGGAGAGTCGTCGGCAAGGTGAAGAGCCCGGCGTGCATCAGGCATTGAACAAGCCTCTCCTTCCGGTTCATAGAGAGGATGAAACAGAGGCAGCACTGGAATTTCGGGCATGGCAACTCTCACCTCCTCTGAAACAGCGTGTGAAAGTGTCACAAAGCCGTCAGCAAAGGCCCGAAGCAACCGACGCATGAAGGAGTCAAAAAAAAATGATTCATGCGAGGAAAAATTATGGAGCAACACAATAATCCTGATACCGGTTAAACTGCGCAACAGATAATAGAAAGGAGCTAACAGACCGGTCCAGTAAGCTGCAAGCAGGATATCGGGTTTCAATACACTTACTGATCGAATTGCTCCAAACCAGGAAAAGGGGTTATAGAGAACGAGATGAACATTGTCGGGAACAACAGCATCTGCAATCCGGGCACTGACAAGCGCGCCCTTTGATAAAAATTCAGGGTAGAGAGCCTTAAATGAAACGGGAACAACATCATAGCCCCTGTGAAGAAGGGCATCACTCAAAAGTCCGCTGAATCGGGCGATACCGCCTTTCAGTGGGAAAAAGGGAGTGATGAATGCAATCCGCAACGGTTTCAATAACGCTCTTGGACAGTTTTCAAACTATTGTTCTCCAAATCCCTGTTCAAAAAACTCTACCAGCTGACGGGCAGCCTCATCAGCATCTTCACCGTCAAGTTTGAGCGTCAACCTGGTTCCTTTAGGAGCGGCAAGGCTCATAACACCAATAATTGACTTTGCGTTAATCTCAACGCCCTGCATTTCGATATAAAAATCCGATTTAAAACGAGACGCAAGTTTAACGACTGACGCTGCGGGCCTGGTATGAAGCCCTGCCTTGTTTTTAACTACAACTTCCTTTACAATCACGTATGTGTGTTACCTTTTTGGTTGATTAACCCACTACCCACCTTGGTTATACTTTACTTCAGAGCGTTTTCACCATGGCAATCTCATCACACGCCATAAGTTTAGGGCAATGGGTGCAATCCCTCCATATTTTTTGCGGAAAATACTCTTTTTGAATTTCCCGGTATCCAAGGCGCCTGAAAAACTCACTGCTCAAGGTCAGGACAAAAACCTCACTGACTCCTTCCTCACGGAGAACGGTCTCTGCCTTTTCAACCAGCAGGCGTCCGATTCCCTTCATTTTATAGCGGTTAAAGACAGCAAGAGAGCGAATTTCAGCAAGCTTCGAGGTATAAAATGCAATAGCACAGCATCCTATGACTTCACCGTTATATTCAGCAACAAAAAAATTACGGATATTTTCAACAATACTCTCATCGGAACGCTCCAGCATAATTCCCTGGCGGGCATACTCCACAGTAATCGCGGAAATTGCCGTCGCATCAGCAAGACGCGCGTACCTGACATAGAGCTCACTCTGCTGCATGACTACTCGAGACCCTCTTCCAAGGGTTCGTCAGCCCTCGTGCGAACAGATACCTCTTTCCAGAGTTCATCCTTGAGCTCCTTGAGCCCGTGACCGGAAACACTGGAAATGGGAAGAACCTTAATACCTTCTTCAAAAGCGGGAATTTCAAGATCTTCGGCCGCAATATCCATTTTTGTAATAACCACTATCCGCGGCTTGTCAAGAAGCCCCGTGTTAAATTTCCCAAGCTCTCCGAGAAGCGTCCGGTACTCTTCGGCTATGTCAGGAGAATCCGCCGAAACAAGAACAGCAAGTATTTTAGTGCGTTCGATATGACGCAGGAACTGAATACCAAGACCCTTACCCTCTGCCGCACCCTCAATGATTCCGGGAATATCAGCCATCACAAACGACTTGTACTCCTCATAACGCACGATGCCAAGATTCGGCACCAGCGTGGTAAACGGATAATCAGCAATTTTTGGTTTAGCCGCACTGATCACAGAGATAAGCGTGGACTTTCCCGCATTTGGAAAACCAACAAGACCGACATCGGCCATAAGCTTCAGCTCCATTTCGAGCGTAAACTCTTCACCCTTCTGACCAGGCTCGGCATACCGCGGTGCCTGACGCGTCGGAGTAGCAAAATGCTGGTTACCCCTGCCGCCTTTTCCACCTCTTGCAATTAAAATCTCCTGATCCACACCTGTCAGATCAGCAATAATTTCATGGGTTTCAGCGTTTCTGACAATGGTCCCGCATGGTACATCTATAGTGACATCACCACCATCTTTGCCTGTTTTGCGGGCACCTTGACCATGGACGCCGCGAACTGCCAGATACTTCTTTTTATATTTGAAATCAAGAAGAGTTGTCAGCTGGCGGTTGGTTCTCAGCCATATATGCCCTCCACGGCCTCCATCGCCGCCATCAGGTCCCCCCTTGGGAACAAACTTTTCCCTACGAAAACTCACACAGCCTTTTCCGCCGTCTCCAGCCTGAATATAAATCGACGCACTATCAACAAACTTCACTCACACACCTGCCTTTTGAATAATCTTTCGCTTTACCTATTTTCATAACACAATATCTAAACTCCTACACCACATGACAGCACACAATTCCGGAAAACCCGCTATCGAAGAACTCATATCGAGGCTTGAGGAAATAACCCGGAACATTGAAAATCCAGAAACCGGCCTCGAAAAATCTATATCACTCTACGAAGAGGGACTTACCATTGCCGACAACTGCAAAAAAAGGCTGCAGGAAGCCAGAAAAAAAATAGAGGTCATCAATCCGGAACTTGCCAAAACCTGGCCTGATTCACCTCGCATCAAAGACCTCTTCGACAGCGAAGCCTGAAAACCATTCAAACTTCAAGCTTCTTCAGAAGAACTTCATTGACCATTTTGGGATTAGCCTTTCCTTTCATACGGCTCATGCACTGTCCCACAAAAAATCCCAGCAGCTGACTCTTTCCGCCGCGATAAGCAGCAAGCTGACCTGGATTAGCCGCGAGAATTTCATCGATAACACTCTCAATGGCGCCACTGTCTGATACCTGGGCAAGACCATCACGCTGAACAATTTCCAATGCAGTGGAACCGTTATCCTGCATAAGTTCGAACACCTGTTTGGCAATGGTATTACTGATCACCCCATCGCCAATGAGACGAACCAGGCCACCAAGACGGTCAGGTGCAATCGAAAACTCGGAAATATCAAGATACTTTTCTTTAAGAGTGCGCAGCACCTCACCCATCACCCAGTTTGAGGAAGCTTTTGTATCACCCGAGACCTTGACGGTTGCCTCAAAATAATCGGCAACCTCTCTCTCAACAGTAAGAACCCCTGCATCATAGGCCGGAATGGCATACTCCGCTACAAAACGGCTTGCACGAACTTCAGGAAACTCTGGCAGCTCACGCTGCATACGATCAAGCATATCCTGATCAACAAGCACCGGAATCAGATCAGGATCAGGAAAGTAACGATAATCATGCGCAAACTCCTTGCCCCTCATTGAACGGGTCTCTCCCTTGTCAGCATCCCAAAGCCTGGTTTCCTGAATGATGACGCCGCCGCTTTCCAGAATTTCCTTATGGCGATCAGCCTCAAACTCAATGGCTTTTTCAACATTCTTGAACGAGTTCATATTCTTGATCTCGGTACGGGTGCCATACTCCGTTGACCCGACAGGACGCAGGGAAACGTTGGCATCACAGCGCAGGCTTCCCTCCTCCATGTTCCCATCAGAAATACCAAGATATTTAACAATCTGCCGGACTTTCTGCAGATATGCGGACGCCTCTTTTGGAGTACGCATATCAGGGTAACTGACGATCTCAAGCAATGGTACACCGCTTCGGTTCAGATCGATGTAGGTTTCCTCACCGATATCATGAATCGACTTGCCTGCATCCTCTTCAATATGAATTCTGATCAGTCTGATAACCTTTTCGCCTTCACCGGCCTCAATTTTGAGAATTCCTTCACTGCAGATAGGCTCTTCAAACTGCGAAATCTGGTACCCTTTCGGGAGATCGGGATAAAAATAGTTTTTACGGGCAAGAACCGAACTTGGTGCAATAGTGCAGCCCATTGCAAGCCCAAGTTTAACCGCATCCTCAACGACACGACGGTTAAGGACAGGCAATGCTCCTGGAAGAGCAAGACAAACGGGACAGACATTGCTGTTGGCCGGTTTTCCAAAAAGAGCAGAACAACCGCAGAAAGCCTTGCTTGCTGTATTAAGCTGACAATGGACCTCAAGGCCCACTACTAATTCATACTTCATTGCAAAAATAACGTTATTGAAAAACACCAGTTCTTTAAGACCGGGGCCTCTCCTGCTTATAAAAAACTTTTCAGTATTGCCGATAAGAAAACTTCTGGCCGCCCACGGTCGCTTCAGCCATAATCCCGGCCTTCGGAAGCACAAAAACAGCAACGCCATGAGAATAATCAATAGAGGTAGCTGCCCCTGTATTGGCAACGATTCCCGCTACCTGAGCATTCAACTCATAATTTCCCCTTTTGAAATTATCAAGCTCTGCCTTGTCCTTAAAAAATATGATTTCGGAAAAAGACTGTCCGCCAAGCTGGGGGCCGACATTGAACTGTGTAATCGATGAATGTCCGACAAGAGTATTAAGCTCATAGACATAACCATTACCATGTCCCCCTCCGACAATAAAATATCCCCCCTTGAAAACATCAGGAAAAACAACATAACCATAGGCTTTATCAAAAAAACGATCAAGCGCAGGTGCATTCTTCCTGAAAAACTCAACCCCGGCTTTCGCACGATCACCATCAGCAGGATCCCAGCCGGCATGAGCAGTTGAAAAAACCAATCC